>MDTB01138945.1_pt1 | contig 37288 bp, 39 predicted proteins | sample 811161 | NCBI WGS metagenome assembly MDTB01 (sample SAMN05326650, study PRJNA326480) | marine metagenome | isolation source: seawater | place: Mediterranean Sea | collected 2009 | reverse complement strand
TGTGGAAGCGCAGTAATGCGTGCAGCTGACCAGTACTAATAGCTCAATTGGCTTGATTTATGCACTGAAAAAAATTTTAATCAAATATTGTATATTAAAAACTAAAAACTACCTTTATTATCAATTTTAAAATCAAAAAATTTAAATACAACGATGACTGTTAAAGGTTTACCAAGTGAAGTAAAATTTTGTAAAAAGTGTTTACTTTCAAATCAAAAACCAACATCAACAAACGAGTTACTCCATAATAAAGATACTACTCAAATTCCAATCGAATTTGACTCTGAGGGTGTGTGCTATGCTTGTAGATCTGTTGAAAAAAAATTTAACGACACTATTGATTGGAAGCTAAGAGAAAAAGAACTTATAGAATTATCTAAAAAGTATAAAGATTTTAAAGGACCATATAATTGTATAGTGCCTGGAAGTGGTGGAAAAGATAGTGCTTATCAATCGCATATTTTAAAATATAAATATAATTTTAGACCATTAACTGTAACATGGACACCTCATATCTATACAAATATTGGCTTTAAAAACTTTCAGAGTTGGTTAAATCATGGTGGATTTGATAATTATCTTTTTACTCCAAATGGAAAAATCCATAGACTAGTAACAAGAAATGCATTGATAAACCTTTTGCACCCATTTCAACCTTTTATAGTTGGACAAAAATTTTTTCCTTTAAAAATGGCATCTTTATTTAATATCGATTTGATATTTTATGGAGAACAACCCTCTGATTATGGAGCAAAATTAAAAAATATTAAATCGTTTGGTTTAAATAATCCAGAGCATCCAGGTTATTCTTTAGATGCTTATAAAGGAAAACAAATAGAGGACTTGTTCTTAGGTGGAAAAAAAATAGAGGAGTATTTGCGTGAAGGTATAAAATTATCTGATTTAATGGTTTACTTGCCACCAGAAAAAGAAGAACTACAAAAAAAAAATGTAGACATGCAATATTTAGGTTACTATTTAAATTTTATTCCACAAGAGAATTTTTACTACGCATCTAAACATACAAATTTTCAAGTTAATGATGAAAGAATAGAGGGAACATATCAAAAATACGCAAGTATCGACGATAAGACAGATGGTTTTTTTTATTACACGTATTATATCAAATATGGGATTGGTAGGGCGATGCTTGATGCATCTCAAGAAATAAGACATGGCCACATAAATATTGAGGAAGGAAAAAGTTTAATTAAACAATTCGATGGGGAATATCCAAAAAGATATTTAGATGATTTTTTGGAATACGTTAAATTAAATAAAAATGAATTTGATGATCTGTGTGACTCTTTTAGAAATGAAAATGTTTGGAGGCAGGTATCAAACAGATGGGAATTAAAAAAAACACCTTGGTAAAAAATTGGTAAAAAGAATTATCTCTAGAATAGATATTAAAAACAATCATCTAGTAAAAGGTGTAAATATGGAAGGTTTAAGAATATTAGGTTTTCCAGAAAGTTTCGCAAAAAAATATTTTTTAGAAAATATTGATGAACTAATATTTAATGACATTGTTGCAAGTTTGTACAAAAGAAATCAGTCAATTGAAATTGTAAATAGAATTACACAAAGTATTTTTGTTCCAATAATTATTGGAGGGGGGATAAAGAATTTAGAAGATATAAGCAAATGTTTAGTTAATGGAGCAGATAGAGTATCCATTAATACAAATGCTGTGCTGAATCCAAAGTTTTTAGAAAAAGCAGTATTAAAATTTGGTGCTTCAACAATTGTTGTGAATCTAGAGGTCTCAAAATTAGATAATGACTATAAATTATTTCTAGATAACGGCAGAACAAAAACTAACAAAAATTTAATTGATTGGATAAAACAAATACAAGATATTGGTGTTGGAGAAATCATTGTAACCTCAATAAACAACGATGGAACATTAAAAGGATTCGATCTAAAGTTATTAGAAAAAATTAAAAATAAGTGCAACATTCCTTTACTCGCTCATGGAGGTGCTGGAAGTAACGATGATATTCTAAACTTATTTAAAAAAATTGATTTAAATGGTTGTGTATTATCATCTTGTCTTCATTATTACTATATTAGTCAAATCCCTAAAGTAGAAATTCCATCAATGGGTGGCTCAGAATATATCAATAAATTAAATTCTGAAAAATTTGATTTTCAAGGTATTAAAAATTTGAAAAAATATTTAAATGAAAATGGGATTAAAACACGATGATTACAAAAGTAGCTGTGATTGATTTGTCTATCAATAATATTAAAAGTATAATTAGATCTCTAGAAATTTTAAATTTTAATGTAAATGTTTTTTCTCAAAAATTTAATGTTAATGAGTTTGATCTAATAGTTTTACCGGGCGTCGGTAGTTTTGGGGAGGGAGTAAATGCTTTAAAAAAAAATGGACTAATTGAATCTATCAACGATGCTATTAAAAAAGATAAAAAAATTTTAGGTATTTGTTTAGGTATGCAGTTACTTCTAAGTGATAGTGAGGAATTTGGATATACTCTAGGTCTTGATTTAATTACCGGAAATGTAAAAAACTTTTCCAAAGAAATTGAAGCAAAAAAAATAAATATAGGTTGGCAAAAAATTGAACTAAATAAATTATTAAAAGACAATCTTTTTTACAATTATGTAGAAGCTAATAATTTATTAGATAGTTATTATTATTTTGTTCACTCGTTTTATGCAAAGAATATAGAAAAAAAAATATACTAGCCACAACCAGAAATTACAATTTTAATTTTCCATCCATTATAGTAAAAAAAAACATTTTTGGTTTTCAATTTCATCCAGAAAAAAGTGGAGAAAGTGGTTTAAAATTATTACGATTTTTTTTAAAAAATTAAATATTATCTAAAAGAATTTTTTTTTAAGAGTGCTAATAATTGTGTCTAATCCACCCCTATCACCATCTATCTGAATAAAATTTTCAATATAATCTTGATATTCTAGTGTTTGTTTTTTCAATCTTTCATCCAAAAATGGAATTGTGTCTTTTATATTTTCCTCAATATCAAAACTTAAAATATTAGACTTTTTTGCAAAAGATCTTCCTAATTCCAGCCATGTTTCGGGAATATATTTAGAATTTATAAACATTATTCTCTTCTTTAATAAAATTGCATCTACAATTGCGCTTGTATCAAAAAATAGAACTATAAATGCTTCATATATATTTTTGACTGTATCGTATTGTGTTACCTTGAAATTATGAAAGATCTTTTTTTTGGACTCTAGATTGTCTTTAGGATGCAAACAAATTATAACTTCTTTTTTGAAGTAATTTGACATTAAATTAAGAAATTTATTTAGGTTTCTATAATGTTTCTCTTTATCTTCATCACTTATTTTTTTTATTATTTCATATGCCTCTGGATGATCTAAAAATATGTCTAAAAGAACTATTTTGTTCTGACTTGACAAAAAATTATTTTCCTTAAAATCGTCATAATTTTTACTGTTTACTAAAATAATTTCCTTAACATAAAAAAAATTCAATTTAAAAAAAATTCTTTTTAAAATACTTTTATTGATTCTTTCAAGCATTTTCTTATCTGAAGTAAATCTAATTTCAATTTTTTTAAAGATTCTAAGATTAGATAAAAATAATGTTATTTTTTGTCCAATTGATTTATTTAAGAAATAGAAAAAATTTGAAAAAGGTTTTGAAAATTTATCTTTTGTTGAAGTCTTAAATCTAGAATTAAAAAATCCAAAATTTGATATTATTATTTGAATAATATTAAATTTGGCCATCAAATAATGAATTCTCAAATCAGATATATTCCTCGAAAGATTTTGTATTCCAATTATTTCCTTATCCAACATGAAATCTTTTAATTCCTTTAATGTTTGAGGTGTAAATATTTCTAAATTTTGAGGTTTTTTTATATTATCCTTTAATTCATGATTAAATTTATTTTTAATCCCATATGCATCAGAAAAAATTTTGAAATATATGAAATTTATTAAATAAACTTTTTTAAAGTTATGATTCAATTTTTTAAATAAGGATTTATGTGTTCCAAGTAACTGATTTAGATCATTTGAACTGCAGAGAAATGCAATATATTTTTTTTTTATCATATTTATGACAAGATATATTTTTTTTTAAATAAAGTTAATTATTATTATTTATTTGCTACGTAAGAAAAGGCAAAATTCAAATATACTAACTATTATATTTGGTTATATTAAATTCTTTACTATATTAAAAAGTAGTATAATAATAATTCATAAATCAATATTAGATCAAATGTACGATATAAACTTTTTTAAAAGCTCAAATAACTTAAAGCAGAAGATTGTTAACTCACAGGTCAGCAAAAGTGAATTTAGTGATATAATAGCAGAGCTTGATTTTTTAAGATCAAAAAAGCCGAAGATTTATAACATCGAGACCACAAATTATTGCAACATGAAATGTGTTATGTGTCCAAGAACTATGTTTATGACTAGAAAGAATATTTGGATTAATGATGACATGTTTGAAAATCTTACAGACAATATTCAGAGCTACAATGATAAAGAATTAAATGATTTTTTTGATTGGGTTGAAAAAGATTTTAAACAACCAATAAATGAAATGTCTGAGAATGGTTTTTATTTTTCAATAGTTTCAAACCATCTTGTTCTTCATGGCTTTGGTGAACCATTTCTAGACAAGTATTTATTGAAAAGAATTGAGACTTGTACAAAAAAAAATATACCAACTTATTTTTCTTGTACACCAGCAACAATGACAATTGAAAAAGCAGAAAAAGCAATGTTAGCAGGACTTGGTGTTTTGAAATTTTCACTTGATGCATTAAATGATGCTAAAATAAAATCAATTAGAGGAAAGAGAGCAAATTATAATGAGTCAATTAAAAAAATATTACATTTAATTGATTTTAAGAAAAAAAATAATCTTAAAACAATACTTGTGCCTTGCATGATAGATTTGGCGTTAGAAAAAACTGATAAAGAAATGCATAAAGAATTTTTATCATTTTGGGAAGATAAAGATGTTTTTGCTTACATTAAAAGCCAAGATAATAGATGGTTATACGAAAACGATAAAGACTTAAAAAGCCAATCTCATTATGCTAAACAGTATTGTGAGTACCCTTGGTTATCTTTAACTGTGATGGCTGATGGAAATGTTGTTCCTTGTACACAAATATCGAATAACGAAATTGTTTTAGGAAATGTAAACGAAAATACTTTAGAGGAAATATGGAATGGTCCAAAATATGAAGAACTTAGAAAAATGCATGTGACCGGGAATTTCCCAAAGGATCATAAATGCAACAAAAGTTGCGATATGAAGAAACTCTACCAATACTTGAAATAAAAAAAGTCTTCTCAAAAAAATCGAGTTTTAGTTAATATTATTGTCTACCTGTTTAAAAAAAGACCGTACCAAATGAAATCCTCTCTTTTTTTCCCAACAGTTGCATGTTTTTTCTGCACACCATCTTTAAAAAAACTATTTTTAAGAAATGCTTTTTGAGATGCTATATTAGATTTGTGGCAACCTGCGTACACTTTATATAACCCTTTATTTTTTGCAATTTTACATATTTTCGAAATAGCTTTGCTACCAATATTTTTATTGTGAAACTTTATATTTCCAACAAATAATGAAATCATACCAGTTTTATGAATATTGTTAACTCTGCCAAGTTTAATATTTCCGGCATGAAAATATTTGTTTGTTTTTTTTTACAAAAATTCCAAATAAAAAGTCATTTTTAGATTTGTTAATATCCTCAACATATTTTGTTACCGATGTAATAGTATGCTTTTTATTATGTTGGTCTAAATATTTTGTAATCTCATAGTTATTCATCCAGTCCACGTAATTTTTAGAAATCAATTTTTTGTTTAGTTTTTTTAATTTAATAATCATTGTGTCTAATTAAGTCTTTTAAAAGTATCATGTGAGACTGGACCTTTTAATTTGGATTTTACACTGCCGTTTAACTCAATTTTTTTGATTTTTTTAAAAATTTTATCTAATTCTTTTAAATAAATTTTTATATGTTTTTCTTTATGAAAAATATTTAAATAGATCACATTGCTTGCTAGAATCTTTGCCTTAAGCATTTCTTGAGTTATAAAAGTCTTATAAATTTGATTTTTATTTTTTTCGAAATTTAAATAATTAATTGTATCGATACCGGTTACTCTTAGATTAATATTATGTTTTTTTGCAATATTTAAGCAACCTTCTTTGAACAATTTTCCCATATTAATCAAATTTTCCCAAGGTTTTAATTTTTTCATAAGATCTAATGTTGTATTTGCAGCAATATAACCAACCCTTTCAGTCCAAAAAGTACTACTTATAAAGCTATCCTCAGCAGCTTGCATAACTTTTTTTTTACCGATTATTGCATTTATTGCATAACCATTTCCGATTGCTTTTCCAAACATTGCCATATCTGGTTCAACTCCAGTAGTTAAATGTAAACCACCAAAATTTCTCCTAAAACCAGTTGTGCACTCATCAAAAATTAGAACTATCTTTTTTTTATCAGCAATTTTTCTTACCTCTTTTAAGAAGTTCACATTTGGTTTCGTATATCTTGCTACTTCTAATTTTATTGTTCCAATATCGTTTCTTTTAAGTATTTTTTCTAAACCTTCAATATCACCATACTGAAATGGAAAAACTGTTTGATTTAAGTTTTTTGGAACACCATTTGGATTCAAACCAGGCAAAAGATGCCCTTTGAGTTTATCTTTTCCACTCAGATTGATTGATAAGTACCAGTCATGCCACCCATGATATCCGCAAACTGCGATTTTATCTTTTTTTGAAGCTGCTCTCGCTATTCTGATTGAAATTGCATTTGCTTCACCTCCAGATCTTGCAAACTTTACCATTTTAGACCAAGGATGAATTTTAGTAATTTTTCTTGCTAGTTCCACTTCCTCTGGGCAGTTAAAAGTTGTCATATTTCCTTTTTTTAAATATTTTACAACTTCTTTATCTATTTCATTATTTGAATAACCAAGAATGTTAGGTCCAGGTGTACAAATCATGTCTAAATATTTTTTGTTTTCAAGATCCCACACATAAGTACCCTTAGCCTTAGAATAATAAGTTGGCCAGTGATCAGGCAAAAATAATTCTGGTCTTTTTGAGAAAAGCATATTACCACCGAGGATAATTTTTTTTGCTTTCCGATATAGTTTTTGTCCTTTTTTCATTAATCTTACTAATTAGTAAATTACAAATATAAATTGTAAATAATAAAAATTGAATTATGTATTTGGAACAACTAATATAAACCATCTTTAATATAAACAAGAAATAAGTTCATATTTGATGAAAAAAATTAAGATTAATCCTAGAAAAGAACTTATAAGCTTACTTAGAGGTTTTTTTTCTTTACCTATACTGATTTCATTGAATCGAGTAGGAATTATCAAAGATATATTAAAAAAAGATCTAAATATTAAAAGATATAAGCGAATTAAAAATAAAAACTTTTTAAAATCAATTTTACTTTATTTGCAAAATTTGAATCTTATAAAAGAAAAAAAAAACAATCAATTTTATGCTACAGCTTTAGGTAAAAAAATTCTAAAAAGAATAGGCTCATTTCATTTGTTAAATTCTTATGGTCCTTTTATAAACAATATTGAGAAGCTTCTAAAACTCTATTCAACAAATTCAATATCTTGCAATAGAAAGGAGAATGTAATTGGAAGTGGTTTAACGAATGGAAGAAAATTTTTTCCAAAATCTTTTGAATTTTTTGATAAAAACGACTTTAATTTTGTTATCGATGTTGGATGTGGGAATGGTGAGTATCTTTCCCGATGTATCAAATTTTTTTCAAAAGCAAATTTTATCGCTTCTGATGTTTCCCTTAAAGCGTTGAAAGAATGTAAAAAAAATTTGAAAAACAAATTTCCGAATAAGAAAGTTTCATATTTTCAGTGTGATGCTTATAATGTAAATAAATTGTGCTCCTTCATAAATAGATTAAATGTTCATCAGAAAAAAACTCTTATTACTTTTTGGTATGTAGTGCATGAGATTTCAAAAAATGATAAAAAACGTATTATCAACTTTTTTAATCAAATTTATAAAAAGTGTCCTTATGCAGAGATATTAGTTGGTGAGATAGTAAAGATTGAGCCGAATTTATTATCTGCAAACAAAGATATTTCAATAATGCCTGAGTTTTTATTTTTTCATGAAATATCTGGTCAAGGAGTTTTATCAATTAATGAACTAAATTATATAAAACAAAGAATACCATACCATCTATCCAAAAGTTATAATTTTGATTATGTAAAATATGCAAAGAAAAAAACTCCATCAGCACTTATATGGTATTTAAAACCAGATAAAAAAAAAGTTATTTAAATTATTACAAATTAAAGCAATAATTGTCTTTACATTATTTATACATTGATATTTTTACACAATTAATTATATAAATTCATAAAATAGTTATGCTTAAAAATTCACAAACATATAATAAGTTAGGATATTTTTTTCACGAAAAGTTATTTGAAAAAAAAATTCATAAACAAATAGTCGATGAAATTTTCTCTTTAGCTAATTTATTTTCGAAAAAAATTAAAAAATTTAGTAAAAAAAAAAAAATAAAAAATTTAAATGATCTAGATAATTTTTGTAAACAACTCGAAAGTTATAATAAAGATTATTTTTTTAATTTTATTTCATCTGTCTCTAATTTAAAAACACTTAATTGCACGATTTTAAATTCAAAAATTTTTGATTTATCATCCAAAATTTTAGAGGAGCCAAAAGAGTCTCTTTTAATCTCAAGAGTTTCTTTTTTGGTAAATTTACCAAAAAATAAAAGAGTTTTATACAATTGGCATAACGCAAAAAATGCTTATCCAAAAAGAAATAAGTGTTTAAATTATTGGATGCCATTAATTTTAAATAAGAATTTAAAAAATGGAACTTTAGAGATTTGTGAACAGTCACACAAGAGAGAGGAATACCCATTTTTAGAGTATAAAAATAAAGAAATAAAAAATAGTTTAACTCAAAATCAAATTCCAGATGCAGAATTTAAAAATTTGAGAAAAAAAAAAAATTAATTTAAGTGTTGGCTCTGTTATGGGAATGCATCACAACATTGTTCATCGTTCGACATTCAACTCTTCTTCAAAATGCTCATTTGTTTGTGTTTTTAAAGTTTGGTCTATTGCAAAAGACTGGACATTATCTTCTCAATTAAACCAAAAATATTTTTCTGGAGATGATGGAGCAGGAGAGGATATAATTATAACTTAAGAATGGAACATATTTCCTCAGACTTTCATTTTTGTAAACCGCCTATATGAAATTAAAAATTTCAAAAGAAATTATTATTTCAGATTCATCAAGAACTTTACTAGTCGCAGAAATTTCAGCTAATCATTGTGGAAGTAGAAAAAGATTTTTTGAACATATTATTAAAGCAAAAAAATTTGGTGCCGATCTAGTGAAAATACAAACTTATGAAGAAAATGATATATCCGCTAATCTAAGAAATTTAAACAAAAATTATAAACTTAAAAATAATTTTGATATTTATAAAAAATCTAAAACTAACTTTAGTTGGCATAAAGAAGCTTTTGATTTAGCAAAGAAAAAAAAAATAATATTATTTAGCTCTCCTTTTAGTATTAGATCGGTCAATCTTTTGGAAAGTTTAAATTGTCCAATTTATAAAATTGCTTCATTAGAGATGACAGACTATTCATTGATAGAGAGAATAGCAAAAACAAAAAAACCAATCATCATATCGACTGGTGCATCATATATTAATGAGGTTCAAAAAGCACTCAAAGTTATAAATAAGCATCACAATAGGATTATAATATTATATTGTAGATCAACTTATCCATTAAAAGAGGAGGACTCAAATTTATCAATTATTCAAAACTTTAAAAAAAAATTTAAAAAAAATTTTATTGGATATTCAGATCATACAAAAGATAATATTACAAGTTTAATTGCGAGTAACTTGGGGGCAAAAATAATAGAAAAACATTTCATAATAGATGAAAAAAAAACTTATGACTCTAGTTTTTCCATAAAACCAAATCAACTTCTAAAGCTTAAAAATGATTTAATTAAAAATCATGAAATAATTGGACATAAAAAACATTATTTGCTTAAGGATGAAAAAAACAAAAGAAAATATAGAAGATCTTTGTTTGCAATAAGAGACATAAAAGTTGGAGAAAAATTTACAGAAAAAAATATAGTTTCATTAAGACCTAAAATTGGAGTTTGTGCATCAAAATATCTGAGATTGTTAAACAAAAAATCAAAGAGAAGATATTTAAAGAATCATCCAATCAATCAAAATGAAATACTATAAAAATAAAAAAATAATTTTTCGTTTTGATATTGGTAACTTTGATGGTTTTGGACATTACAAAAGATCGAGTGCTTTTATTGAATTTTTGATTAAAAAAAAATTTAGTGTTACAATTTGCACTAATCGTCCTTCAATTAAATTTCTAAATAAGAAATTTAAAAAAAAAGTTTTTGTTAAAAAAAGTAAAGAAAATGAGGAAAAATTTCTTAATAGAGTTTCAAAAACCTTTGAAGGTAATATAATAATTATTGATAAGATTTATTCTTATAAAAAAAATTCTATAGAAAATTTAAAAAAAAAAAATGATGTAATTTTTTTTCAAAATAATTCTGTTGGTTCAAAAATAGCAGATAAAGTAATATTTCCAGATGATCACACTAAAAAATTTACATCCGATAAGAGATACTTTTTTGGTAGCAAATATTTAGCCGTAAGAGATGAAATTTTAAGAATTAAAAAAGTTAGATCATATAATTATCTTGGTATAAACTTTGGTGGATCCGACCCTTTTGGTATAACAATTAAAGTAGCGAAAATTTTGAAAAAATTGGAATGGGATAAAAAAACAATTTTTTTTATTGGAAAAGACTTTAAAGATAAAAAAAAATTATCTTTTCTAATAAAAGATATCAAAAATTTTTACATTAAAAAATTTGATATCAAGAGTTTATTCGAGTCGAAACTTTTGATTACTTCATTCAGTATTATTACTTATGAAATATCTCATTTAAGCAAATTGAACTTAGTAATTACTCTTAATAAAACAATTAAATTACCCAAAACAAAATTTTTAAAAAATGTAATTAATTTAGGATTTTACAAAAATCTAAGTAATAATCTTATTTACAAAAACCTAAATAAATATTGGAATTTAGAACGAAAAAAACTCAATTATAGAATAAAAACCAATGCAAATAAAAAGTTATTAGATATATTAAAAAATTAACAAACTGATGAAAAAATACAAATCATTTAAAGTTGATAAGATTATTAAACATAAGTTTTCCAAAACTATAACAACTTCAGATAACAGTCTATTTTGTTTATTAACAATGAACCATCATCCCGTTCATATTGATAAAGAATTTGCAAAAAAAACTATTTTTAAAAAACCGCTAGTGGTGGGAACATATATTTTCAGTTTAGTTGTTGGTATGACAGTAAATGATTTAAGTTTTAACGCCATAGCAAATCTAGGATATGAGAATATAAAACATTTAAAACCTGTATTCATTGGAGATACTTTAACTGCTAGCTCTAAAATTATTTCTATAAGAAAATCAAAAAAAAATAATAGAAATCATATTATTCACGTTGAGACCACTGCAAAAAATCAAAAAAATTTGAATGTTTTAAAATTTGAAAGACATATCTTGATTAAATGAATAGATCTTTACTTTTTATTCCTGGTCATAAACTAGAATATATTTACAAAATAAAAAAATTTACCCCAGATACTATTGTAATAGATTTTGAAGATGCTGTACCAAAAAATAAAAAACATATAGCTCTTCGAAAATATCTGGATTTTATTAAAGTTAAAAAAAAATTATATTCAAAATTATTTTTAAGACTTGATTATGAAGAAAATAAATTACCAAGGAACCTTTATCAATTCTTAAACAAAAGATTAAATGGTATAATTTTACCTAAAGTTAAAGATGAAAAAGAAATAGTAAAACTTCATAGACTAATAAATATTAATCAAAAAAAGAAAAAAATTGATAAAAATTTTAAAATATCTTTATTAATTGAAACACCAGAAGCAGTTTTAAATCTTAGAAATATTGTAAATTCTTCAAATAAAATTGACTCAATTATATATGGAGAAGAAGACTATCATAGCGAAATTAACTGTATAAATTTTGAAAATAAATTAGAAAATTCTTATGCTGAAGACTTTATAGCTTTAGTGGCTAAATCAAAAAATATTGATGCAATATACACACCATACCTAAATATAAATGATCAATTAGGTTTAAAAAAACATATTTTGAAGTCAGTCAAGAAAGGATACTCTGGATTATTACTGGTCCATCCAAAACAGATAGATCTTGCAAATAAATATTATAGTCCTTCCAAACAAGATTTTTTAATTGCTAAAAAAATCATAAATTCAAATAAATATGGAAAATATGAAGGTCAGAATATTTCAATATTAAAAAAAAAACTGGTTGGTCCACCCATGATAAGAAGAGCGATAAAAATATTGAAAAATGAAAATTAAAAAGTTGATATTTTTAGGTGCAAGCGGAAATGCTTCTGTAATTTATTCTACAATTCTTGATATTAACAAAAAATCAAAAAATAAGATTAAACCAATTGGTTTTTTGGATGACCAAAAAAAAAATTTCTATAACTTAAAGAATTATGGACGAATTAATTCAAAAAATATTGAAAGTTTGAGGAAAAAGAAAGATGTGTATTTTGTATGGACCTTAAGATCATCAAAACTAAAAAAAGGAATATTAAAAAAATTACACGAACTAAAAATCCAAAAGAGTCGATTTTTAACAATAATACATCCTACAGCAAATATATCAGACATATCCAAAATTGGATATGGGGTTACAATTCACTCGTTAGTAAATATTGGACCTAATACTACAATTAAGGATCATGTTCATATTTTCTCACAAGCCTCTATAGGTCATGATACATTTTTAAATGAATTTTCTTACTTAGCTGGAAAAAGTTCGATCGGAGCAAATGTAAAAGTTGGAACAGGATGTTTCTTTGGAATAAATTCCTCTGTTAAAGAAAATTTAATCATAAAAGATTGGTCTGTTATAGGAATGGGGTCGGTTGTCTTGAAAAATGTAGATTCAAATACGACTGTTGTAGGAAATCCAGCAAAAAAAATTAAAAAAACTAATATTTGATTTATTAATATTGTAATTTAGTTTTAGTTAAGAATTAATTTTTATAGATTTTTTTTGCAAGATCCCAGTCGTCATGGTCGTTAATATCAACACACTGATTTTTCTTGAAAATTATGGCAACATTGTCTTTTTTAAAAACTGATAATTTTTTTTTAAAATTTTCTTTTTTTGCCAGATAAAATTGACCAGAGTCATAAAAACTTTCTTCTATGTTATTAGAATTTTTGTTTAAATATTTCTTATTCATGGGTTTGTAAATTTTATTTTTTTTTAACTTAAAACTTCTTTCCAAGGGGCTTTGGAATGGAATTGCTCCAAAAATGAATTTATTTGGATTTTTTTTCAAGAGGTTAAAAGCCTTATGGATTAATCCTTTACTTATAAATATTGACGTTGGATAAACACTTAGCACATGATCGAATTTAATTTTTTTTTTTTCTAAAAAGTTAATCATATTTATTATTACTTTTCTGCTTGATACTTTATCATTAGATAATCTTTTTGATCTTATAAATGGTACAATCGCTCCACTTTTTTCTGAAATTTTTTTTATTATAGTCTTGTCAGTTGAAACATATATATTTTTCAATATTTTTATTTTTTGTAATTTTTTTATTACTATTGAAATAATTGGTTTTTTTTGGAAAAGTTTTATGTTTTTATTTTTTATTCTTTTACTTCCTGATCTTGCTGGTATAATTACAATACAATTCATAAAATAAATTTAAATTAAATATTTTGAAAATTAAAAACAAAAAAATATTTAATATTCTTTATAATGATTAGATATTTGATTTCTACAAAAAAAAAAGAAAAACTTTACCAAGTAATTTTAGAAGCTTGCAACAAACATATTAACAGGAGTCACAATAATATTATAACTTATCCTTTTACATCTAATAGAAATATTTCAATTTATTTTATTTGGTTTTTTTTCAAAAAACTTATCTCAATGAGTCTTTTTGATATGAATAAGGTCATTAATTTAAAATATAAAAATTTTAATATTGGAGTTTATGCAGCCTCAAACACATTTACTAATCACAAAGTCTTTTTTAATAAATTTACAATGCACTTAGACTTAATTAAAAATCTTTTAATAGTTGCTAAAAAAGTTGATTATAGTCTTTCATTAGTTAAGGTTTCTAAGGGAATATATGTAGATCATGTAGGCTATATTAGCGGAGTTAACATTCAAGTTTTTGCAAAAAACAAAAAAATTGTTTATTGCAACGGGTATCCAAGAGGATTGTGTTTTGTTGATTACTCAAAAAAAAAAAATTTTAAACTTTCTCCTTTTGATATTTTAAAAATAAGAAAAAAATCAAAAAAAAAAAAAATTAAACAAAAAGAAATAGAAAATAAATATAAAAAAATTTTAAAAAATCCTAAAGCTAATTTAAAATGGATGAAATTTACATCGTATGATAACTTATCGAAAAAAAAAATCTTAGCTGTTGATCTTAAAAAATTTGATTATTTAATTTATGCCCACTCTTTTGTTGATGGTCAATTATTTTATGGTTTTGATGGATTCGTTAATTTATTAGATTGGTTAGAATTCTCAATTAGGCAACTTAAAAGATTAAATAAAAGAGTTTTGATAAAACCTCATCCAAATTTTTATAATAAAATGTTTGGAAAAGTGGCAGAGCAAGATAGAAAGATTTTCCTTAAACTTAAAAGAAAATATGAAGATGAAACAACTGTATTTATTGATATACCAATTGAAAATTATGAAATTTTAAAAAGAGTAAATAAAAATATTGTTTTGATTTCTCACCATGGGACAGCAATTCTTGAGGGAACTTTTCTTGGATTTAAAACAATATGTTCACAAAGCACTATTTGGTCTAAAGAATTTAAAATTTCTAATCAATGGAATAATATTCAAAGTTACAAAAAAATTTTAATAAAGAAACCTCAACAACTAAGAAATTTTAAAAACTCTAAAGATTTCTATGAGATTTCTAGTCAATTATTTTTTAACGATTATGGACATGGTGGAAATAAAAATTTTATAAGTATTATTGAAAAATTTACAAAAAAAATTGATTGGAAAAAAATAATTTCAAAACCTAACTTGATTTATGATCAAATTAAAAATCAAAATGATCATAAAAAGATAGTAAATAAAATAAGTCAGAATATTGAGGAAATCATTTGTTTATAATAGATAAGTTATTTAAAATGATAATATATAAAAAAACTATAGTAGATTAATAATTGATAGTTTAGATTAATTCTTGTGATAATGATATATTAGTATAGTAAATATATGAATTAAGAATTAATAAATAGATGAAAAAAGCAAAAGTATTATTAATAACCCCTAATCTTAAAGGGATAGCGGATGGAGTAAATAGAATTCAACCTTCATTAGGACTTTTATTGATCGCACCAATGTTAGAGAGACATGGTCATAAAGTTAAAATTTATGACTCTGCTTTAGACGGCTGGAACAACAGAGAAGTTATTGATAAAAAAAATAATATTGTAATGATTGGCCAAAGTGATGAGAATATTTCAAAAGTGGTATCAAATTTTTCCCCTGATGTAGTCGCAATTTCAGTTTTATTTTCAAATCTATTAGAGTCAGCTCATAATATTGCTCGTATTGTTAAAAAAGTTAAGAAAAATACAATTGTAGTTTTAGGTGGCAACCATATTTCAAGTGCTGTGTCAGATTACAACATTGCTGTTATGGATAAAGACTCCGGTTTACCAAAAGTCATTAGTGATTTAGAAGACGAAAATTTTGATTTAGCAATGACAGGCGAAGGCGAATTTTCATTTGTAGAACTAGTGGATAGATTAATTAATAAAGAGGATATAAGTAAAATTCCTGGTCTAGTCAAAAAAATTGGTCATCAAAAATATATCATTAACCCTTCAACTAGGGTGCATAATTTAAATTTACTTCCAAGACCAGCAAGACATTTGGTAGACATGGAAGCTTATTTTAAAATTGGGGCGTTTCATTCAGCAAAATCTAGATCAAAAAGAGTTTTAAGTGTTATGTGCTCAAGAGGTTGTCCTGAGAAATGTACTTTTTGTTCTACACCTCAAATGTGGGGAAATAATACTAGATGGAGATCTACAGAACATATTATGGATGAAATTTCTAATGATGTAAGAGATTTTAAAATTGGAGAAATACAATTCGATGATGATACTATAACAGTAAATAAGAAAAACCTTTTTTCATTATGTGCGGAGCTAGAAAAATTAGGTTTACCTTGGTGTACACCTAATGGAACAAAAGTAAATTACCATTTTAATAAACAAGAAGAAATGTATAAAGTCATGGCAGACTCTGGTTGTTATCAAATCACTTTAGCTTGTGAAAGTGGAGTTCAAAGAGTGCTTGATGAAATAATTAACAAAAGATTACCTCTAGAAACAATTTATCCTTCAATCGAAAACGCAAAAAAAGCTGGAATGCTTGTTCACACATTTTGGATAATAGGATATCCTGGCGAGTCATATGAAGAAATACAAAAAACAATTGATTTTGCGATGAATAGTGGGGCAGATAGTTTTTCTTTTGCAATTCTGAGTCCATTACCAGGAACTCCAATTTATAGAAAAGTAATTAAAGAAAATCTTTGGTGGCCCGGAAGAACATTAGATGATATGCTGTTTAGATCGTCACTTGTAAAAGTAGATGGATTTACTGGACCTGATGAATTTGAAGCATTTGTAAATGAAACAAACCAAAAAGCAAACTTAATGCTTAAGAAAAAAGATCCAGAGAGATTTGCTTACAAATATGGTCAGAATCCAGACGAAAGTGCTCTTGTTAAGCAAACATAAACATCAAATATCATTTTAATTTTTTTTTTATTTCGATAACAAGTTCTTTAGACAATTTTTTTACAGATTTATCAAAATTATTTTCAAGAATTATATGAGGTCGGGTAGGATATTCTGGTTCAATATGAATTCCGACTATATTTTTTTTATTTTTGTAGGTATTTTTCTTTTTAAGTTTTAATATTTTTCTAATGTCAGACTTAATGTAAATTTGAAAAAAATTGCTAATTTTCTTCTTATAAATATTTCGAGCGGCATTATTCAAACAAACAGCGCTGTATATAATGTTAAGATTTTCCTCAGTTAAATATTTTAATATTTCGCTAGTCTTATAAGAAATTTTAATCCTCTCTTTTTTTGAATATCCACTTCTATCAAAAAATTTCCTCAATATATCTCCACTTAAAATAATTGTCTTCCCAAACATTTTAGACAAATCTTTTTTAATGTTTTTTGATATTGAAGTTTTCCCCGATCCTGAAAAACCCTCAATCCAAAAAACTATTCCTTTTTTTTTATTCATTTTTTTTTTATTTTTAAAACTCGATTTCTTAAAATGCTAGAACTTATATTTTTTGTTCTTTTAAAAATTTTAAGTTTTGACTTTTTTATTTGATTTTTGTTATCTTTGCCGTGAACCAGATAACTTATATTGTTTTTTTTTAAATATTTTTCGTCTATAAAAAAATTACACGGAATAACTTTTTTTACATATTTAATCGACTCCAAAATTTCTTTTCTGTGAATATATTTAATCTCTGGCTTATAACCTTTATATTTCTTAATTTCAGAGTCTCTTGTGAGAGCAACAATTACTTTCCCAAAATTATTTGCTTTTTTTAGTAGTCTAATATGTCCATGGTGTACCAAGGTTGCAGACATATCAACCAAAATTCTTTTTTTCATATTCTTAAGCTTTCGATGATCTTACCTTTTGCTTTTCTGCCCAGATGTACTTCACCAATGTGACAAACTACACTACCACCTATGTCATTCCTTGGTTCATAAAGAATGACCTTATTATTTTTTGCTTTAATCTCCTTATTTACATGCGTACATAAATTTGGCTGATTATCTAAAGGTTGACTTAAGAATTGATCCATTTTTTTTAAAAACGTTTTTTTGTTTATTTTAACACTCTCAACAAAATCATTATGATTTTTTAAAACATCATATAATGAATAAATTATATGATAAGGTCCCGTCATTTTTTTATTGAGATGAGAATAAATATTCATATAAAAAGAATTGATTTCATTTTTCGGCTTTGTGCTAAAAGCTACAAAACAAGCTCCGGTTAATCCAAAAAGCCCTTTACAAGAACTAAAACCTAAAACATCTGAAAGTTCATGATTTTTTTCTAATCCTATAGAGGCAGTAGCATCAAGCATAAGTTTCGCTTTACATCTCCGTTTTAATTTATACAAATTTTTTATTGGAATTTTTAATCCACAACTTGTTTCTGTTGAACAAGCAAATATCCAATCATATTTTTCTGAAAATTTATCAATTTGCGACCAATGGATTTTATTTATCTTTTTAATGTTCTTAAAATTTTTTTTTGCGCATGAACTTAAATAAAAAAGACGATCAGAATAATAACCAGTGTCAACAATTAAAACTTTTCCGTATAAAAAATTAATTGCCATTATCTCTAGTGCTAAGCTTCCAGATCCCTGCATCCTTGCGATATTTTCTTGACCACTCAATTCTAAAATTTTATTGAGAACAAATTTTTCTTTTACAAGATATTCGTTATCCCCTCTTCCAAAACATGAATTAAGACTCAAAATATTTTCTTTAAGAAGGCTTGCAGGACCAGCTGTGAACATTAATTTTTTCTCGTTTTTTTCCTGAACAAATTTATTTATGTTTTTAAACTTCATATTGATAAAATCTAAATTATACCCTTCATAAAATTTTTCTTTCTAACCGAAATATTGTCTTTTGGCCTACCAAGGTTTTTTCTATGTCCTTTATTACAATTAATAACAATTAAAGAACTAGTTTTTTTTTTTTAATTCTTTGATCAAAATTTTTTTGATATTTTTTTTATTATCAATTAATAAAGTATTATTATACCCAGAAGCTTTTCCAACTAAACTCAAATCTATCTCTTCAGCTATTGTGGGTTGTCCCCCAACTGATTCATGTGATTTATTATTTAGAACTATATGCTTGATTTTACTGTATTTTGCATTTATCGGGAGTGCACCCATATGCATGATAAGTGACCCATCGCCATCTAAACAAATAATATTCATTTTTTTTTTTTCTAAAGATAAACCACATGCAATTTGACTAACATGTCCCATTCCACCAACACATAAAAAGTCATTAGAGTGTTTTTGGTTTTTTTTAATTCTTTGTTCATAAAGTTCTCTTGATATCATCCCTGTTGTAGAAATAATTTTGGTATTTTTTGAAATAATATCTAAGATTAAACTTATAATTTCCTCTCTATTAACTAAATTATTATTAAATTTAGTAGATCTTTCATGCAAACTGGCAAAAGCGTTTTTTCTCACAATAAGTGCTACCGGACCACCACGCTGGAATGATTTTTTCTTTAAGTCTTTTATTTTTTGTTTAAGATTTTTTGAGTTTTTATCTAGAATTTTGTAAGGAATTCCTAAGTTCTTAAGCATTCCAAGAGTAATAAGTCCCTGCTTTTTATGTTGTGGTTCATCTTTAACTTGTTTTCCATTTAGAACTTCACCTCTCCAACCAATAATTAATATCATTGGAATACCATAAACCAATGGATCAGCCAAAGATACTAAGGGGTTGATTGCATTGCCTAAACCAGAATTCTGCATGTACACAACACCAACTTTTTTTGTCGCTAAATATGAACCTATCGCTAAAGAAATAGCAGACCCCTCATTTGATGCAATTACATGTTTAATTTTGGTATTTTTTTCAAGAAGGTTACAAAAATTTTTAAGAAGAGAGTCAGGTACACCTGCAAAAAAGTTTATTTTTGTGTTAATGAATGAATTTAAAAGAGACCTCGGGTTTATCATTTTATTTTGTGCCTGGAATAAGTTCTAATATCTCTTTAATACTTATCAAATTTTTATCAATTTCTTTTGTTCTTCCAAATTTTAAAATTTTTTTAGCAGTATCAAGCATTGCAGGATAGCTAGCTCTAAATAAGTGATTTGCATAAATTACCAAATTAAAATTGTTTTTGATTAAGTCAATTTCTTTTACTGAATTATAACTCGTAGGTACGCAAATTAATGGCACATTTTTAAATAGTTTTTTAAATCTTTTTGAAAATTCAAATACCTCTCTTGGTTTTTTTTCTTTACTATGTATCATTATACCATCTGCACCATTAGAAACATAACTTTTTGCTCTCTTTAAAGCGTCGCTCATCCCTTTTTTTAAAATCAAGCTCTCTATTCTTGCAATGACCATAAAATCCTCACTTACTTGATTACTTTTAATAGTTTCAATTTTTTCACAAAATTTTTTGATTTTTTCCTGAGTTTGTTTGACACTAGTTCCGAATAGTGAATTTTTTTTTAACCCTGTTTTATCTTCCATGATAACTGCTGATACACCAGAACGTTCTATTGATTTAGCATTTATTTTTAAATGTTCTAATTGTCCACCAGTATCAATATCCATTATCAAAGGTTTTGTAGTAACTTCAAAAATTTTACTAATATTCTCAAGCCTCTCTGATAAATTTAAAACCTCATTATCTGGCATACCCAGTTTTGTTGAGTCCGTCAAAGAACTAGACCAAAAACCGTCATATTGTTTGAAACCTGATTTTGTCTTAATTTTTGTCTTTTCTGCAATTATTGCTGAGATTGGGCTATGTGTTTCTATAAAAACAGAAAGAGGTTTTGAGCTAAGAGATCTTTTAAGTGATTTGATTCTTAAATCACTTGTTATACCTAATTTAGTTTGTAATTCAGCTAAAGCTGTTGAAGAAACTCCTTTAGTGTATGGAATTTCAATTAATTTTCCATTTATTTTTTTTAGTGCTTTAATTGCTCTAGATCTTAAATTTAACTCAGGCCCTTTTGTCCAGTCATCACCATGTATCATGAAATCTGGTTTTAACTTTAGAATATTAATTGAGTAATCCCATTCATTTTGTGGAATTACTTTGCTAACACCTTTTATATTATTTAAGATCAATTTTCTTTCACTAAAAGATAGAAGCGGTATTCTTTTTCTTGATGCGATTGCTTTATCAGTTAATAAACCTATAGTTATTTCACCATATTCTAATCCTTTTTTTATTAAGTTTATATGAGCATGATGAATAGAGTCGGCAGATAAAGCTATATAGACTTTTTTTCGGATCATTTGATATTCTAAAATACTCTTTACAGTTCAATAATTGAACAATAAGATAACAAATAAAATATTTTTATGAAAGAAAAAAATGACATACTTAATCTTTTGAATAAGATTTACGATAATCCATCATATTCTCAGAGGAATTTGGCAAATAAATTAGGTTTTAGCATCGGAAAAATAAATTATTGTCTACAAGCTTTAAAATCAAAAGGGTGGATTAAGATTAAGAACTTCAAAAATAATAAAAATAAAATTAATTATATTTATGTTTTGACACCAAAAGGAATAGATCAAAAAATAAAGCTGACCAAGAAATTTATTAAAATTAAAATGAATGAATATGAGGAACTTAATATAGCTTTAAAAAAACAACAAAGAGATTTTCAAGAAAAAAATAAATAACAAATAATCAATAATGATAAATAACAAAACAATAATGATAATTGGAGCCACAGGTAGTTTTGGTCAAAAATTTACTAAATCAATACTTAAAAAATTTAAACCTAAAAAAGTTATTTGTTATAGCAGAGATGAAGCAAAACAATTTGAAATGTCTAATGATCTTTTTTTTAAAAAATATAAAAAGATAATTAGGTTTTTTATTGGAGATGTAAGAGATTACAAAAGATTACTTTTTGCAATGCAAGATGCTGATATAGTCATACATGCAGCTGCATTAAAACAGGTATCAATTGGAGAATATAATCCATTTGAAGTAATAAAAACAAATATATTTGGGGCACAAAACATTATTGAATGCGCTCTTTCACTAGGAGTAAAAAAAGTAATTGCTTTAAGCACTGATAAAGCTGCAGCACCAATTAATCTATATGGTGCTACTAAGTTATGTTCAGATAAACTTTTTACATCAGCTAATTTTTATTCAGGAAAAAAAGATATAAAACTTTCCGTAGTTAGATATGGAAATGTAATGGCAAGCCGGGGATCAGTAATCCCACATTTTATTAAAAATAAAAAAAGCAATGTATTTACTGTAACTGATAAGAGAATGACAAGATTTAATTTAACTCTTGAGGAGGGTGTGAATTTTGTATTACAAAGCTTGAGAATAATGCAAGGTGGAGAAATTTTCGTACCAAAAATACCATCATACAGAATTATGGATGTAGTAAAATCAATTTCTAATAATCCAAAGATTAAATATATTGGTATAAGACCAGGTGAAAAATTACATGAGGAACTAATTACCAGGTCAGATTCGATGACAACTTTTGATTTAAAAAACTTTTTTGTTATTTTGCCACATCAAATTTATTTTTCAAAAAAAATCAAAAATTTTTTGAAAAATTATAAGATGAAATATAAACTTTGTAAAAATGACTTTTATTATAGTAGCGATAAAAATACCAATTTTTTATCAATCAAAGATCTTAAAAAATTGATTAAGAATATTAATTTAAATGATAATTAATTATGGAAAGCATCTAATTGATAAAGACGATATTCAAAGTGTAATAAAATCCTTAAGTGGAAACAATATTACTCAAGGTGAGAATATTACCAAATTCGAGAGTGCGCTAAATAAATTCTTTGGTTCCAAATATTCGTCAGTTTTATCTAGTGGCACAGCTGCGCTTCACTTAGCAGGTAAGGCTTTGAATTGGTCGAAAAAAGACACAGTAATAACAACACCATTAACCTTTTTAGCATCTATAAATAGTATAATTTATTCTGGAGCCAGACCTGAGTTAATAGATATAAATAGTGAGACTTACACAATTGATTTAAACAAATTAGAAGACAAGCTAAAAATATATAAAAAAAAGAATAAGAGAATTTCAGCAGTTATAGCAGTGGATTACGCTGGTCATCCTTGTGACTGGGTTGGATTAAAATTTCTTAAAAATAAATACTCTTTAAAATTAATTAACGACAACTGTCATGCTATGGGATCTAAATATCAAAATAGTTATAAGTATGCAGCCAAATATGCTGATATAGTTACTCATAGCTACCATGCAGTTAAGAATTTTACCACTGGCGAAGGTGGTTCAATTCTTACAAATGATAAAAAAATTAATAATAGAGTCCAAAAATTAAGATCTCACTCAATGGAAAAAAATAAAAAAATAAAAAATTTGAGAGGCAATTGGTTTTATGAAGTAAATGAAATTGGTTATAATTATAGATTAACTGATTTTCAGTGTGCACTAGGTATAAGTCAATTAAAAAAGTTAAAAAAAAAGATTATACAAAAAAGGAAAATTGCTAAATTTTATGATAAAAATTTTAAGAATGTTGAATATTTGATTTCCCCTAAAGTATCAAAAAATTGTTTTCATTCTTATCACCTATATCCCCTTCAAGTTAAATTTGATGAAATAAATATTTCAAAAAAAAGACTGTTTAAAATTTTTTACAATAGAGGTATCAATTTACAAGTTCATTATATTCCTGTTTTTCTTCAAAATTTTTATAAGAAAAATTTCAATTTTGATAAAAATGAATTTAAAAATTGCATTGAGTTTTATAAAAATGAAATTTCTATACCGATTTATTATGGTTTATCAATTAATCAAATAAACTTTATTGTAAAAAATATTTTGGAAATAGATAAATTAAAATGAAAAAAAACATATCTTGCGTGATACAAGCACGGATGGGAAGTAGTAGATTGCCAGGAAAAATCTTACTTAATGGATACGACAGACCACTGTTAATTCATCTTATAGAGAGAATTAAAAAATCAAAAAAAATAGATAAAATTATTGTAGCAACATCAAAAAACAAACTAGATGATATCATTTTTGACTTGTGTAAAAAAAATAAAACTGAAGTTTTTAGAGGTGACGAAAAAAATGTTTTATCAAGATATTTTAATTGTGCGAAAAAATATAAAATTTCTACAATTGTTAGAATTACATCTGATTGCCCATTAATCGATCATACAATTATTGATAAAATGATACAAAAATATGAGATAGGAAAATATGATTTTTATGGCAATACACACCCAGCAACTTTCCCAGATGGTTACGATATAGAAATATTTAGCTTTCAAGCTTTAAAAAAATCGTTTTATAATTCAAAAAATAATTTTCAAAAAGAACACGTGACGCCATTTATTTGGGATAATCCTGATAAATTTTTAATTGGAAATTATAAGAATAAAAAAGGTAATTTTTATAATCATTATAGATTAACATTAGATTTTATAGAAGACTATTACCTTATATTTTTTATTTTCAACTATTTTTATCCTAAGAACAATTCGTTCAAACTAGATAATATAATAAGTTTTTTAAAAAAAAATAAAAAGATGATGCAGATAAATAGAAAATTTATTAAGGTCAATTGGTATAGTAAATATTTAAAAGATCTAAAAACAATATCCGAAAAAGATACGAAATTGTAAAATGATAAAAATTGGCAAAAGAAAGATTGGATATAATTTCAAACCACTGATTATTTGCGAATTAGGAATAAATCATGGAGGCTCTCTATTAGTAGCAAAAAAAATGGTTAATTTAGCAAAAAGGAATGGAGCAGAGGCAATAAAAAATCAAAATCATATCCTAACCGAAGAAATGATTAATGAAGCCAAAAAGGTTATTCCAACTAACACTAACAAATCTATATATAAAGTCATAGAGGAAAACTTAATGACACTTGATGATGAAAAAAAATTAAAAAAATATGTTGAAAAGAGAGGAATGATTTATCTAAGCACACCATTTTCACTTAGTTCAGCAATTAAATTAAATAGGCTAGGTATTAAAGCATTTAAAATAGGTTCAGGTGAATGTAATAACATACCACTTTTAGAACAAATTTGTTCATTCAAAAAACCTATTATTTTGAGTACAGGGATGAATGAGATTAAATCTATAGAAAGATCAGTAAAAGTTTTAGAAAAATCAAAAGTTAAATATGCTTTATTACACTGTAAAAGTGAATATCCAGCAAATATTAATGGTTTAAGTTTAGATTTTATAAATGTTTTAAAAAAAAAAATTTCCAAAATCATTAGTTGGTTATTCAGATCATACTGTAGGGCCTATCGCATGTATTTCTGCAATGGCAAAAGGAGCATGCATTATTGAAAAACATTTCACAGATACAAAAAAGAGAAAAGGGCCTGATATAATTTGTTCCATGGATCCAGCTGAGTTATCTTTTTTGAATAAAGCAGCTGAAGAAATTTTTAGATCTAATGGAACAAAGAAAAAAATCTCTAAAATTGAAAAAATAACTGCTAAATTTGCTTTTTCATCGGTTGTTTCAATTAATCAAATTAAGAAAGGAGAAAAGTTTACACTTAAAAATATATGGGTCAAAAGACCAGGAACCGGTCACTATCCTGCTCATAAATTTTACAAAATACTAGGAAAAAAATCTAAAAGAAATATTGGTAAAGATAAATTCATAACTAGAATAGATGTCAAAAAAAAATAAAAAGAAAATAGTTTTTATCACTGGAACAAGGGCAGATTATGGCAAAATAAAATCACTTATATTTGCAGTTGACAAAAGTAAAATTTATGAGCCTATTATATTTGTCACTGGAATGCACCTTCAACGTAAATACGGTTATACAATTTCAGAAATTAAAAATGATTTTAAAAATTTAAAGTTACTAAAACTTAAAAATTATAAAAAAAAAAATACAATGGATTTAACACTAGCATTAACGATAAATTTGATTAATAAAAATTTAAAAAAAGTAAATCCGGATCTTGTAATTATTCATGGTGATAGAGTTGAGACTTTAGCAGCTGCAATTTGTTGTAATTTAAACAATATTTTAATTACTCATATAGAAGGAGGAGAGGTATCTGGTACTGTGGATGAGTCATTAAGACATTCAACAAGCAAATTATCTCACATTCACTTTGTATCCAATAAAAAGGCTCATCGCATTCTTAGACTCCTAGGTGAGGAAAAATCTAATATATATATAATAGGGTCTCCTGAAGTTGATTTGATGATTGATAAAAGTCTTCCCTCAATTAATGAAGTAAAAAAAAGATATCAAATAAGATTCGATAATTATTCAATAGTCATTCTTCATCCTATTGTAAACATTGATAAAAAGAAATTTTATAATCAGGTAAAAATATTTTTTAAGTCAATCATTAAGTCGAAAAGGAAATATATAATTATTTATCCAAATAATGACGTTAACTCTGAAATTGTGCTTAGGGAAATTATTAAGCTTAAAAGTAACAAAAATTTTAAAATTATTCCAAGTATAAGATTTGAATTCTATTTATCTTTATTAAAGAATTCAGACTTTATTATTGGAAATTCAAGCTCAGGAGTAAGAGAAGCACCAGCGCTTGGCGTAAATTCTATAAACTTAGGAAATAGACAAAAAAATAGGGCACAAAGTAAATACATTAAGAATATTGATTTTAAATCAAACTTAATACTTAAAACAATAAAGTTAAGCACATTCAGAAAAAAAAATAACTTTAGAAATAATTATCTTTTTGGCAGAGGTAATTCAGCAAAAAAATTTATGAAAATTCTAAATTTAAAAAGTTTTTGGAATACAAACAAAGAAAAACACTTTTCGGTGTAAATGAGAAGTAGTATTGTAAGTATATCTAATGTTATACTCCTAAATATTCTGTTTTTTTATTACAAGAGTATCCTAAAAAAAAAAATTATTTTTTTTTACCACCCTAAAATCAGTCTAATAAAGATACATGATTATTATATAAAGGATCTATTCAGCAAAATTAAAGATAACTATAAAGTAATTTATGGCCTTCAACCTTCGAATAATTTTAAATCGAACTTTGTTAATATTTTTTATATAAACCAAGGTTATTTAAGATATGTAGCTAATGTAGACATTTTTATTAGCTTAAATATTGTTGATATCTTTACAAAGAATTCAAAAAAAATCTATATTCACCACTCTGTATATGACACACCATTAGCATCAAAAAATAAGGACAATAAATTAAGAAAAAGACTATCAAAATATGACTACATATTGTTATCTTCAAAAGATGCTAAAAATATTTTTGATAAAATTTTTTCAAATTATCATTCAATTAAACCGATAATTTTGATTATAGGATATTTAAAATTAGATTACCTTAAAAAGAACAACAATAAACTAAAAGCCCAAAATAAAATAGTGATTGCACCAACAGGCATCAGATCATTTCCTGATTTATCTATGCAAAAACATTTATTAAATCTAATTAAGGAATTATTAAAATTAAGAAAATATTTGATAGTTTATCGACCTCATCCTTCTGATTTTTATAACAAAGCTGTATTAAAAATAAATCACTTATTAAAATTGAATAAATCATTTATTCTTGATAGGTCTTCAAATTACGATTACCATTATAAAACTTCAAAACTTTTAATTACTGATTTATCAGGTACATCATACACTTATGCTTTGCTAACAAATAATCCTGTTATTTTTTTTTCTAAAAATGAAAGCTATATAAGTAATAAAACTTATTATAAAAAATTAAACTTTTTTAAAAATAGAGTAAAAATTGGTGAAATTTTAAAACATGAAAATAATTTGTTATATACTTTAAAAAAAATTGAAAAAAAAAAGAAATATCTATAAGAGAAATATAAGCGATATAAGAAGAAATATTAAAAATCTTGGTACTACTAAAGATAAATTACTAAAATTTATTTACTCACTCTCTTAGTTCTTAACTAAATATGTCCTGCCGTTATTTAAAGATAGTATATTATCAAATTTTTCCAATACTTTATTGCTATGTGCAATACAAATTATCGTTTTAGATTGATATTGATTAATTATATTGTCCATAATTTTTTCTTCATTCTCAATATCCAAAGAATTAGTAGCCTCATCTAAAATCAAAATATCTCTTTCTAGATACAATGCTCTAGCGATCCCAATTCTCTGTTTTTGTCCTCCTGATATTCTTACGCCCCTATTTCCAACAAAAGTCTCCAATTTTTCTGGGAGTTTATCTATATAATCTTTTAATTCCGCAGAATTAATTGCAATATCTAATCTATGGTAATCAATCTGATCTTCGTCTTCTCCAATAGCAATATTTTTCTTAATCGTGTCATCTAAAAGATAGATATCCTGAGGTACATAACTAATTAAACTTTGTAATTTTCTAACATTATCTTTTATATCCTTATCGTCAAAACAAACGAACCCTTTGTCTGGTTGAAGAAGTCCTATTAATAAGTTTATTAAAGTACTTTTTCCAGAACCAGATTTTCCAGATATTCCTAGGTTAGAGCCTTTAATTATTTCTAAATTTACATTTTTTAAAACTGATGAATTTTTATTCTCATAAGTAAAAGAAACATCTTTAAAAACTATCTTATTTTGAAAACTAAGATTTGTATTATTAAAATTTATATCTGATATCTTATCTGTGTCTTTATCATCAACTAAATTTGAATATACAAGTTTATAAGATGGTCTTAAACTCTTAATATTTGCAAGTGCAGTTGATATTGAATTAAACGATGGTATTAATCTAACTGCTGATACGGTAAAAAGAGATAAAATTGGTATCAAAGATATTATTGATTGATTAGAACCTGTTATTAAAATTGATATTAGAATTAAAGATAAAATAACTAAAACTTCTAAGAATGGCCTTGGCAAAGATGTTAAAAAAAAATTTATAAGAAATGGATTTTCAAATTTAACCATATTTTTAACAGCAATTGTGTTTACAAAGTTTTCTTTATTTAATATTTTAATTTCTTTTATCGCATTAAAACTCTGAGTTATATGCTGTATTTGAGAGGCATTGATTGATTGAATCAATCTGCTGTTTTTTTCAAGAATCCTTTTTGTGAAAACAAAAAATATTGTCACAATAAAAGTTAAAAAAAAGAAGATTGATATTGTTATTAAAAAACTACTCATTAACAATAAAGAAAAAATAGCAATTAAGACTAGTAACTCCCTTACCAACTTAAGACAACTTAAGATCACAGATGATGTTTGACTTACTTCAGCAGATACATTCCTAAGCAATATAGAAGGGTTTGTTTTTAGATGAAATTTATAATTTTTAAATAAATATTTTTTAAATAATTTCTCTCCTAAATAAATCCTTATAGATCTGACTAGTTTTCCTTCAAAATAAATTAAACCTGATAGTAAAATATTTTTTAACAAAAAAATTAAACCCAAACAAAGAGATCCATATATAATAATTTCTTCTTGAGAAAAATTTTTTAAAAAATTAAAATCTATTATTTTGAATAATTGACTCTCACTTTGTTGATTTATTATAATTGTCGTAAAAATTGGTATAGAACCTATACTTATAAATTAAAATATTACCGTTGCTAAAGAACCAAATAATAAAAAAACAAGCATTGTAATTTGTTCTCTCGTACACAAAACTTTGAGATATTTTGTCATTGTTTAAGGTTGTATTTTAATAAACCATTAAGTTTTTAATACTTTTTTTAAAATTTATAAATAAATAATTTTAGATTGAAGCTAAAATTTGTTCTAATGTTCAATATTTGAACAATTTTATTGACAAAAATTTATGATTGTATATTTTCTTAGTGTATCGAATCTTGGTGGGAAATAGTGTGAAAATCATTAGCTGTTCCTGCAACGGTAATATATTAAATATAATTTTATTATAAAGTCCGAGTGCCACCCGATATAGTCCGCTGTTGAATGATGGCCAGGAAAAGTCTAGTTCTACTTAATTATACAACGGCATAAATTTAATTTCTAAACTTCAAGTTTAGATTTATAAGGAGTTAATTATGCTGTTAAGAGCATTTGTACTGTTAATAATTTTTTCAACAAATATTTATTCTAAAGAAATTCCAATAATTACCATTACTGCACCAAGTAAAAAACCTCAATCCATATCAACAGTAGGAACCTCGGTAACTATACTTGATGAAAAATTTTTGAGTAATTCCAGTGAACATTTTTTGGGAGATGTATTAAGCAACACTACAACTAGTGCAAACTTCTTTCAAAGTGGAGGTCACGGAACAGCCTCAGCTATTCAATTAAGAGGAATGCCAAAAAGGTACTCCACAGTTTATATAGATGGAGTTAAGATGTCTGATCCATCTAGTGTATCTGGTGATTTTGATTTTAATAATATCTTAACGAGTCAAGTGTCAAGAGTTGAAATTTTAAAAGGAAATCAAAGTTCTATTTATGGCAGTGGCGCTATTGGTGGAACAATACACATTTTTACAAAACAAGGTAAATCAGGGTTTCGTAAAGATATTCAGTATATCACTGGTTCACATAATACACACAATATGTCAGCATCATTATCTAATGGTAACGATAAATTTAATTATTATTTAGGTCTTCAAAGATTCCAAACCAATGGGATATCTCAAATGACACATAATAATGAAAAGGATGGTTATAGAAATAATGGATTAATAGCTAGTTATAGCAGAAAATTTACAGAAAAATTTGAATTACAAAGTAATGTGAGAGTTGCTGAAACTTATCTACAATATGATGCAGCATGTGTTTCAAATTTATTTGGGTGTTCGCCTAACTATGATCACGCCGAGGAGGCAGATGGGCTAGAGGGTTCTTATAATATTAGTTTAATTCATAAACCTTTTGAGAAATTTTCAAGTAAATTTACTTTAGCCAATACTTATATAAAAAGAATTTATGCTGGTGCCCCTAATAGTAAAAACACAAGGCAAGATAATTATTACGGTGATAGATATGCTTTTCTTTACCAAGGTGATTATAATTTTAATTTCGATAATAGTATTGTGTTTGGGCTTGAAAGAGAGGATGATCAAATGGGATATAACAAAGATTCAACTGTAAGGATAAACTCAAGTTCTCATGTAATTTCTCAGTATTTTGATTATCAAAGTAGAATAACAAATAATATTTATGCTACCTTTGGGGCAAGATTTGATGAACATTCATTTGCTGGAAATGAGGACTCTCATAGGGTTACTCTTGTATATGTGTTTGACGATAAAGCAACGAAGTTTAAATCATCCTATGGAACTGGCTATAGGTTTCCCTCATTGTATGAAACATTTTATGTATGGAACTCAGCAAATAATTGTAATTTTGGCGGTGCAAATTGTAGAGTGATAGGGCATAAAAAAGCAGAAACGAGTCAAAGTTATGATTTTGGAATTGAAAAAGCCATAAATTCAAATTTGACTATAGATCTTGGTTATTTTAACATAAAGTATAAAGATGCTCTTGAAGGATGGGCAGGAAATACTGCAGCTGGATCAGGCTCAACAACTCAAAATTCACAAAGCACAACAAAATCACAGGGAATAGAATTTATGTCTAATTTTAAGTTAAATGAAATAATAAATTTTGGTTTAAATTATACTTATACTCAAACATATGATGGTGCAGAATATGATAACCCATCAAATACTTATACGGGCTCTCAAATGGTAAGGGTCCCTAGAAATTTAGTTAATCTAATAACAAATTTGAACGTCCCCAGTTATAAAGATTTAAATATAACTTTAAAAACCAAATGGTCTGATAAGGCTAGAGACTATGGAAATGGAAATATAAATAGAAATGGAGCATCTTTTAATGATGCTGAGCTAGAAAGCTATTTAGTGAATGATTTATCTTTAAAGTACAAAATATTTGATAATTATGATCTTTACTTTGATATAGTAAATATTACTGATAAAAAATATGAAACTGCACAAGATTATTCTCAAATGGGTAGAAGTTTCAATTTTGGTTTAAAACGCAGATTTTAAATATCATATTTACAATTTTAAATTAAAGATTTTAATATAATATTAACTTATGAATTATTTTAAAATCTCATTAGGTATTTTCGTAGTTTTAGCAGCAAGTAGATTTGTTCCTCACCCTCCAAATTTTACAAGTCTAATAGCGTTGAGTTTATATGTACCATTAATTTTTGGATTAAAATTTATACCAGTTTTAATTCTAAGTTTCATAATTACAGACTTGTTTATTGGTTTTCATAGCTTAACTTTATTTACGTATGGTAGCATTATTTTTATTAGTTTAGCGTCGAAATTTTTTAGGTCAAAAATTTATTTTAGAATTTCTGGAGCACTAATAGGTGCGTGTCTATTTTTTCTAATTACTAATTTTGGTGTATGGTCTCTAGGTTACTATGGTTATACATTTGAGGGCTTAGCTTCATGTTACATCTTAGCAATTCCTTTTTTTGGAAATACTTTAGTTTCTACTTTGCTATATTCATTATTAATCGAATTACTATTAAGAATAAGTAAAAATTTTTTCAAACTTAGTAAAATTTGAAAAATATTCATTATCATTACAAGTTTTAAATAAATGAAAAAAAACAAAAAATGTGCAGTTTGTGATAAAAAATTAAAGTATGTATTAAATCTTGGTAATCATCCTTGTGCTGACACTTTTTTAAAAAATAAAAAAGCATCTATTTCTTTAAGAAAATACCCTCTATCAGTTGGATTTTGTGGATGCAATCATTTGACAGCGATTAATCATGTTTCACCTTTTGAGAGATATGAAAAAAATGATTATTCTTATACATCAAATAATTCTCCTGTCTCGCGTAATCATTTTTATAAAATTGCAAAAAAAATTATAAAAAATGTCAAGCTTAAAGAAAAAAATTCTGTAATAGAGATTGGAAGTAACGATGGTACATTTCTTAAAAATATTAAAAAATTTTCAAATGCAAATGTTCTTGGAATTGATCCTTCAACCTATATGTGTAATTTAGCAAAAAAAAAAGGAGTAAGAACAGAAACAGATTTTTTTAATTACGAATTATCAAAAAAATTAAAAAAAAAATATAAGAGTTTCGATGTTCTTTATGGTGCTAATGTCTTTAATCATGTAGAAAATCCTAAAGATTTTTTAAGGGGTTGTAAAGAAATTGTAAAAAAAAATGGATTAATAATTCTAGAAGTGCCTGATTTGAACTCATTATTTGATAGAATTGGTTTTGACACGATTTATCACGAACATAGACAATATTTTTCAAAAGACTCTGTAATTCAGATTTTACACAAAACAAACTTAAAGTTAAAAAAAATTGAGAAAATTGATTATATGTCAGGCTCATTAAGATTATTTATCCAAAATTCTAAAGCCAATAAAATATCAATTAAAACAAATGAAAAAAAACATCTTAGAAAATTTATGAAATTTAGAAAAAATATTTTATTGGTAAAGCTTGAAATAATGAAATTTATTCAAAAATGTAAAAAAAATAATCTTACTCTAGTAGGCTTAGGAGCTGCAACAAAAGGAAACACCCTACTAAATTATTGTAGTTTAAAAGATACAGATATTAGATATATTCTTGAGGTATCAAAATTTAAAATTGGAAAGTACACACCTGGATCAGGAATCCCAATAGTAAATGAAAAAAAATTTAAAAGATTTGATGCAATTCTAATATTACCCTGGAATATAACTTCTTTTCTTTACAAAAAGTTTTTGCAAAATAAAAAAATTTTGTATACATCAATATCTAAAATATCTTCTAGGATAACAAATTTAAAATTATAAATTTTAATGAAAAAAATATTAAAGTGTAATCATAATGATAAAAGAGGTCAAATTATTGATATTTTTATAAATAAACCCAAGGACCATTGTACACTAGTTACTTTTAAAAAAAATGCTATTAGAGGCAATCATTTTCACAAAAAAAGTACCCAATATTCTTTTATTATATCTGGAAAGCTAATAATGATGACTGCCAAAGTTAGTAAAAATGGAAAACTGTTAAGTAAGATTAAAAAAGAGATTGTTAAAGAGAACAATTTTATTACCCATAAACCGTTTTATGCTCACGCATTTAAAGCTTTAACAAAATCAAATTTACTCGCATTTGCAAACGGTAAGAGAGGTGGAAAAAATTATGAAATTGACACTTTTCGTTTAGAAAAAAAATTAATTTATTAAGTTAAATTTTGATATTGTTTCAATGTTTCTTCTGTACATTTTTTCCAAGTAAACTTTTTTGATTGTTCATGACCTTTTTTAATAAGATCATTCAGAATATTTTCAGAATAGATAGTTTTTTCCAGCGTGTCAGTAATTTCATTTATTTCATATGGATCAAATAGAGCAGCAGCCGATCCCACACCTTCTAAAATAGCTTTATGGTTACTACATATGACGGGACATCCAATTGACATTGCCTCTAAAGGAGGTAGTCCCAATCCTTCATGTTTAGAGGGGTAAACAAGACACTTTGCGTTATAATATAAATTAGCTAAATCTGGATCAGTGCTTAAGCTAGAAAATTTTACTTTATCAAAAATATTTAGATCTATGAAAAGTCTTTTTTCTGTATGATTAAATTGTCCACCACCAAAACACAGAATGTTAAAATCTTTTTTAAGTGTTTCTGATCTAGAGTACGCTTTGATCAAGTTTATAAAATTTTTGTATCTAGACCTAGCCCCCACGTAAAGGATATAGGGTTTCTGATTTTTTTGACTCTGATTTTCTTTTGATATGTATTTTTGAAGATTTTCAGCACCAAAATAAGTAACACTAATTTTCATCTTATCTACATTATATATTTTAATTAAGTCATCTTTAGTATTATTCGAGGGACATAAGATGTGATCAGCTAAATCAATAGATTTTTGTTTAGGCTTAAAATTTCTTTTAGAGGAAAAATTCTCATGAAATAAATCAAAAACAGTTAATATAACTCTAGCATTTTTCTTTTTTTTAAAAATATTAGAGTAATAAGTTTTATGTATAATATTTGGATTAAACTCAATCATTTTTCGATTACTGACAAACTTATTAAAAAATTCTAAAATTTTTCCCGTTAATGGAATCTTAAAATTCAGTCTCGAGCCTGAAATAATATCTTTTGGTAATTGATTGAGTTTATCATTCAAATATAAGGTAGAAAAAACCTTTACTTGATGTTCAGAATTTCGAGAGAAATTGTCTATCAGATTATAAAAATATCTATCTGGAATGCTACCGAAAGGTTGTTTCCAGAATATTTCATAATCATAAGAAATTTTCACAGTAAGTTTTTTAATTTTTCAACTTTATTTAGATTATCTTTTAAATTTATAACCTCACAATTCTCTATCTCCTTAATTTTATCAGCTCCACTTAGATAATTTAAATTATTTTCTTTATCTCTGCCATCCCTTATATTTGAACTTGTATATTCTGAATAATCTTTAATTTCTATTTTAGAAAAAAATTCTTTTTTTGTAAAATCTTTGGAAATAAAAAATGCATTCATTTTTTGAAGATTTGTTCCGAGAAAATAATAATTTTTTTTATCCATTAATTTTATAAGTGCTCTAAGAGACATCCCATAACAAAGATTAGAATAATGGTACCTGTTTCTATTAAATCCATCTATATTCGGAACTGTGACTTCTAAATCAGAACCAAAAATCGGATTAAATTCAGCAACAAATATTTTAGATATATTAGGTTTTAAGTTTGATATAATCCAATAATCCACACTATCAATATCAATACTAAACAAATCAATGTTAAAATCACAATGACTATTTAATATCTTGTTTATATTATTTGATGTAATCACATCTTGATGAATTTTTAATTCACCTTTCCATAAATTTACATGAGGTTTAACTTTTTCTTTCAAATTATCCTCGCAGTCTATTATCAACCCCTTTGGATGAGTTTTATTGTATAAAAATCTAGTATTTGACTCTCTGTAATTTCCAACACCAATTTCAACAAAATTAGGTGAGACTATACTTAGTTTATATAAAATATAATCGATAATTCCATCCTCACCATTTTGAGAAAAAATCTTTAAGTCTGCTTGTTGCAAACATGTAAATTCATTGTAGAATTTTTTATTTTCAATTAATTGTTTTAATCCAATATTAAAGATTATTTTATCAAAAAAAAACGATCTAATTTAAAATATTTTACTAAATAAATTAATAATTTTATTAAATTATATAAAATTTTATTTAACATAAAGGTTTTAAGGTTGATTATTCTTTTTTATTTCAATAATTAATTTTTGTCTATTAATTTCTAATCTTTTTGAAAAATTCAAGATTATCTAATTAAATGTAGTATATAAATATTTTTTCTATTTTAAAAATTTATTTTGAAAATATAAAAAAAATAAATTTTTTAAAGTTCTAAAGATTTCAATCGATGGTATTTTGGATTTTCCTTGTTTCCTATTTTTAAAATTAATTGGAATCTCATATATTTCAACGTTGTGCAGATGAAGTCTGTAAACCGTCTCCATAAAAAAACTATAACCCTTTGAATTAATGATATTAAAATCAAAATTATTTAATTTGCTAAGATTAAATCCTCTATATGAAGTAGTAAATTCATTACAGTTCAATCCTAGAACATTTTTAATTAATTTATTACCAAGAACACTTAGAATTAATCTAAAACCACTCATCTCACATTTGCCTCCCTTTATATATCTTGAGCCAATTACAAAAGAGTTATTCTTTAATTTATCTAAAAATTTTGGTATTACATCTGGATCATGAGAGAGATCAGCATCCATTGTGATAAAATTTTGATAACCTTTATCTTTAGCGTATTGATACGCAAGTTTATGGGCAGTATCCAAACCAGATTTACCATTTCTCACAATTACTTTTAGATTAGTTAAATTTTTTTTTAATTCATCTAAAATTTTCCAAGTACCATCAGGACTTTTGTCGTCTATTATCAGAATATCTATTTCAGCTTTAAGATTATTTAATTTTTCAATAAGTATCCTAATATTATCTTTTTCATTATATGTTGCTGTGAATATAAGTGTTTTACTCATAAAAAAATTGGTTTAATAACTATAACAAAAGTATTAGAAATAATTTCGAATTATTTATATGAAATATAAAAAAACAGCAATTATCTTTGGAATTACAGGTCAGGATGGTGCTTATTTATCACATTTTTTATTACAAAAAGGATACAGAGTAATTGGA
>MDTB01138628.1_pt1 | contig 37340 bp, 34 predicted proteins | sample 811161 | NCBI WGS metagenome assembly MDTB01 (sample SAMN05326650, study PRJNA326480) | marine metagenome | isolation source: seawater | place: Mediterranean Sea | collected 2009 | reverse complement strand
GAAGTTGACATTATTTCTGTTGAAATACTTTCTGAGTCCAATGATGTACCTATACCAGTATTTGGTGAACAAGATTACCCAGAAGACATAAGGTTAAAATATAGATTTTTAGATTTAAGAAGAACGGAAATGCATGAAAATATTAAGCTAAGATCTGAAGTAATTTCTTTCATTAGAAACGAAATGATCAAATTAAATTTTTTAGAATTTCAAACACCAATTTTAACGTCATCTAGCCCAGAGGGAGCAAGGGATTTTTTAGTTCCGAGTAGATTGAACCCCGGTAAGTTTTACGCGTTACCTCAAGCACCACAACAATTTAAACAATTAATTATGGTATCTGGATTTGATAAGTATTTTCAAATTGCTCCTTGTTTTAGAGATGAAGATGCTAGAGCAGATCGTAGTCCAGGAGAATTCTATCAATTAGATATAGAAATGTCATTTGTAGAGCAAGAAGATGTTTTTAATATAGTTGAAGAATTAATGGTAAAAGTATTTAAAAAATTCTCTTCGAATAAAATTTTAACAAATAAATTTCCTAAAATCTCCTACGATGAAGCAATGTTAAAATATGGAACTGATAAACCAGACTTACGAAATCCGTTGTTAATTTACGATATAACAAGTCTATTCACTAGAGATGACATATCATTTGAAATATTTAAAAAACTTGTAAAGACAGGGTCTAAAGTAAGATGTATAGTAACTAAAAATACTAAAGATAAACCCAGAAGTTTTTTTGATAACGTAGACAAATGGGCTAAAGATCAAGGTGCGTCTGGATTAGCATATTTTACAATAGAACAAAATAAGCAAATATCAGCTAAAGGACCTGTAGGAAAGTTTTTTAAAGAATCTTCTTTGAAAGAATTAATGAAACTTACCTCAGCAGAAGTAGGAGACAGTATATTTTTCGCTTGTGGAAAGATTAATGATGTAGAGAAAATTACTTCTTTAGCACGTGATAAAATAGCTAATGATTTAAATTTAATAGATGTAAATGTATTTGCTTTCTGCTGGATAGTTGATTACCCAATGTTTGAATTAGATAAAGATACAAAGAAAATAAAATTTAGTCATAATCCTTTTTCAATGCCACAAGGAGAAGTTAGTAAATTAGATTTTGAGAAACCTTTAGAAATTAAAGCATATCAATACGACATTGTTTGCAACGGTGTTGAACTATCTTCAGGAGCAATCAGAAATCATATTCCTAACCTAATGTATAAACTCTTTTCAATAGCTGGTTATGATAAAAAACAAGTTGATGAGAAATTTAGTGGAATGATTAATGCTCTTAGTTATGGAGCACCACCGCATGGAGGGATAGCACCAGGCATAGATAGAATAGTTATGTTGCTTGCCAATGAAAAAAATATTAGAGAAGTTACTCTTTTTCCATTAAATCAAAACGCGCAAGATCTTTTGATGGGTGCACCTTCCGAAATAGATGAAAAACAACTTAAAGAACTCAACTTAAAAAAAATAGATATAAAGAAGAATTAGTTTTTAGTTTTCAAATTAATTCTAATATCACTTAGATCGACAAGTTTTTCTTCATATTTACTTCTAACAAAACCTTTCGAAGTAATATTTTTTACAATTTTTAAAAACTTGTCTTCGTTTTTATCTGCACTTATATCTGCTGTACTGGCAATTGAAGGAGTGTGAGCGAGTTCTTCTCTACCTAAGTAGGATATCGCCAATTCTCTAAAGACGTAATCCAGAATTGATGAAGCGCTTAAAATTCTATCGTTTCCATCAACTGTTCCGGAAGGTTCAAATTTAGTATCAATAAATGCATCGACATACTCATCCAGTGGTACACCATATTGTAAGCCTAATGAAATTGCGATAGCAAAGTTATTCATCATCGCTTTCACCAATTCCCCTTCTTTATTGGTGTCAATAAAAATTTCTCCAATTTTGCCATCAGTATATTCTCCGGTATGTAAATAAACTTTATGGTCACCTATTTGAGCTTTTTGAATATATCCCTTTCTTCTATCAGGCATTTTGAATCTGGAATTATTCTCACTTTTTGATTTATTCATTAAATCTATATTACCAGGTTTATTTTTAGAGTTAAGAACTTGATCTAAAACTGGACTAGGAACATCTTTATCAGTAACATCTTTTTTATCTTTTGACTTAGATTTATCTCCTATTTTTTTAGTTTTTCTATTATTCAGTTTGACTTCAATAACCTCGACCTCACCGTCTTTTCGGTTGTCGATTTTAGCCAATTCTTGATCATTTAAGTCATTTAATGTGTGCACAGTTTTAAATGTGCATGTGTAATATGTTTCAACTAAAAATTTTTTCATAATTTGAGGAATCTCTTCTTTAATTTATATATAATATATATTATGTGTCTATAAGATTATAACACAATTATAAAGTGTGTGGATTTAATGATAAATATAAAACAAATCTTTACCTGGTGGCATAGACAAACATTTGGAACTTTTTTAAAAACACTGTTTACTGGCAAATGTGTAGGTGTTGATGAGTATGGCAATAAATATTATAAAAATAAAAAAGACGAAAGATGGATAGTATACTCAAACAATATAGAAGCATCACAAATAACTGCTGATTGGTATCTTTGGATGCATCATACAGTAAATGATGTACCAAAAAATAATAAAGAAAAACATCTTTGGCAAAAAAATCACCAAGAAAATAAAACGGGCACAAATGAGTCGTATAAACCAAATAAAATTTTAAAAAGCTCTAAAAGAAAAAAATATGAGACTTGGAATGAATAAATTAATTATTATTATTTTTTCTCTATTTTTTCATTTTCAAATAAACGCAGACGAAAAAATTTCTTCTGTACCATTAATTAATTTAGATCAACTTGAACCTAGTTTTGAAGAAGAACCTGCTGATCAAATAGACAATCAAAATGAAAACACCTCTAAAATTAAAACAAAAAATAAAAAATCAAATATTAAAAGTGAAAAAATAATAGTAAATTTATTAGGTTTAGACAAAATTACTGCAAAAAAAATTGAAATTAACATTGAAGTAGGAGAAACTAAAAAGTTTGGATTACTACAAATTAAGGCCATAAGATGTGGTAAAACATATTCAAATAATAAGTCAGGGGAAGCAGCATATATTCAAGTTACTGATATTTCAGATAATCAGGTAGAAAAAATATTTGTTTTCAATGGCTGGACATTTTCGTCTAGCCCTTCTTTAAGGCCCATAGATCATCCAGTATATGATTTATGGTTAATAGGATGTGATAACGTTTAAAAAAATTTTTCTTTACTTAACCAATTTGTATCAAAATCTGAATTAATAAATTTGCTATGCTTAAGAATTTTTTTATGTAAGTCTATAGTGGTTGTAATTCCTTCTAAAACAAACTCATCTAATGATCTCAATGTTCTTTGAATTGCTTCTGTTCTATTTCTTCCTTTACATATTACTTTTGCTATTAAACTGTCATAATATGGAGTTATTTTACAACCTTGAAAAATTGAACCGTCTACTCTAGTTCTAAAACCAGATGGTTGATGACAAACTTTAATAATTCCAGGGCTTGGTTGAAAATCAAGAGCTGGATTTTCTGCATTTATTCTACATTCAATCGAATGCCCCCTTGGATTTATATCATTTTGTTTAAGAGCTGTATCTCCAGAAAAAGATATCCATAGTTGTTCTTTGACAATATCTATCCCTGTTTGAACTTCTGTTACTGGGTGTTCAACTTGAACTCTAGTATTCATTTCCAAAAAATAAAATTTTCCATCCTCAAAAATAAATTCAACTGTTCCAGCACCTTCGTACCCAATTTTCTCAACCATTTTCACTGTTTTTTCTAATAAATCTTTTCTTTGTTCTTCTGTTAAAACAGGACTGGGAGTTTCTTCAATTAATTTTTGGTGTCTTCTTTGTACAGAACAGTCTCTTTCTCCAAGATGCACAGTTCTATTTTTGCCTGACATTATTTGAACTTCTATGTGTCTTGGATTTTTAAAGTATTTTTCAATATATAATTCATCATTGCCAAAATATTTTTTTGCTTCTGTTTTTGCTGTTAAAAACATATTTTCTAAATATTTTTCTGCCTCGACCACTTTCATGCCTTTACCTCCCCCTCCAGCTGCAGCTTTTATAAGAATAGGATATCCTATTTCTTTACAAAGAGATTTAGCTTGCTCAAAAGAGTCTACTCCTCCTTCAGAGCCCTCAATTACGGGCAAACCATTTTCTTTAGCTATTTTCTTAGCCATAATCTTATCACCCATTTTGCTTATTATTTCAGAGCTAGGTCCTATAAATTTAATTCCATGTTTAGTAACTACTTCAGCAAATTTTGGATTTTCAGATAAAAACCCATAACCAGGATGAATTGCTTCTGCACCCGTCAAATCAACAGCAGACATTAAAGAAGAAATATTTAAATAACTATTTTGGGGTTGGTGAGAACCAATACATACACTTTCATCAGCTAATCTTACATGCATTGAGTCCGAGTCAACATCTGAATGAACAGCAACTGTTGAAATACCCCATTCTTTACAAGCTCTTATTATTCTAACAGCTATTTCTCCTCTGTTAGCGATCAAAACTTTTTTAAACATTATGATTTATTCTAAAATAGCTAAAGTTTGACCAAATTCAACTGGTTGACCGTCATTAACTAAAATTTTTTTTACAATTCCTTCGCTTGAAGATGGAATATGATTCATCGTTTTCATTGCTTCAACTATCATAATTGTTTGACCTTTTTTAATTTTACTTCCTATTTCTATAAATTTTTTTGCTCCTGGTTCGGGAGCCAAATAAGCTGTTCCAATAATAGGTGATTTGATTCGTATACCTTCTTCATCTGAAGATAAAACAGATTTATTTGGTGCAACTACACTTGTTTTAATATTTTCGGTAACTCCTTTAGTAGCTTTTGAAACTCTGACTTTTTTTTCTCCATCTTGATACTCAAGCTCTGTTAATCGAAATTCTTCGAGATAATCAACCAACTCTTTAATAATCTTTTTATCTATTTTCATTTTCAATAATATTATTTAACGCATCAATTGCTATTATATAGCCTCTCGTACCTAACCCACAAATAATTCCTCTTGCAACTTTACTTATAAGTGATTTATGCCTGAATTCTTCTCGATTGTAAATGTTAGTTATATGTAGTTCTATAATTGGAATTTTTAATATTTTTAAGGCATCCAATATTGCAACAGATGTATGAGTATAAGCAGCAGCATTAATTATCAAACCACTATATAAATCTCTAATTTTTTGAATTTTTTCTACTATTTCACCCTCTATATTAGACTGAAAAAAAGCGATTTCTATATTTTTTTCTGATCCATAATTCAGGCAATCTTTTTTAATGTCCTCTAAAGAAATACTGCCATATTTTTCTTTTTCTCTTTCTCCTAAAAGGTTAAGATTAGGACCGTTAATAACAATAATTTTATTTTTCATTATCTTGATATAAGATAAATGATTAGCTCAAATATGGCAAAAATACAATTAAATGGTAAAAATATTACTATTAAGCAGAAAACTTCATTATTTGATTTACTTAAAAAATATAAATTAGATAAAAAAAAGGTAGCAATTGAATTAAATGGATCAATTATAACAAAAAATATGCTTAAAAAGATTATAATTAAAAATAAAGATAAAATAGAAATAGTTCATTTTATAGGTGGAGGATAGTTTTGAAGAAAGATGAATTTAAAATAGATAATATAACTTTGAAATCAAGACTTATTGTAGGTACAGGTAAGTATAAAAGTTTTGTTGAAACCAAGAAAGCAATTAAAGAATCTGGTGCAGATATGGTAACTGTCGCAGTAAGAAGAGTAAATATATTAGACAAAAAAAAACCCACACTAATGGATTACTTAGATCCAAAAAAAATTAAATATTTACCTAATACTGCTGGATGCTTTAATTCAAATGAAGCATTAAGAACGCTTAGACTCGCTCGCGAAATGGGTGGATGGAAAATGGTAAAACTAGAAGTATTAGGAGATAAAAAAACACTTTATCCTGATATGATTGAAACACTAAAGTCCACTAAGACACTTGTAAAGGAAGGATTTAAAGTTCTAGTTTATTGTACTGACGATCCTCTAATGGCAAAAAAACTTGAAGATAGTGGAGCTTCTGCGATTATGCCTTTGGCATCACCCATTGGTTCTGGTTTAGGTATACAAAATAGAATTAATTTATCCTTGATTATAAAACAATCTAAAGTTCCTGTAATAGTTGATGCTGGCATAGGCACAGCCTCAGATGCTACTATTGCAATGGAATTAGGTTGTGATGGTGTTTTAATTAATAGTGCAATAGCTAATGCTAATAAGCCTGTATTAATGGCACAATCATTTAAAAATGCAGTTATTTCTGGAAGACAATCTTTTTTAGCTGGAAGAATTAAAAAAAATTATTTTGCTATACCCAGTTCACCAAAAAAAGGATTAATTTAGCTAGCTTTTTTTCTTCTAACCCAAAGAGTTCTGGGTGCTTTTACTTTCTTTTTTTTATTTACCTTTTTAACAGACTCTGCTTTTTTTTCTTTGATTAATTTAACAATTTTTTTTGTTTTTTTATTCGTCTCATTTTTTTTAATCTTATTAAAATCAATAGAATTGTTTGCATTTATATTTTCAACATTATTCACTATTTTTTTATTTTTATTCAATAAAAAAATCTTGTATTCAGGAATTATTAAAACTGGATCAGCAAAAAATTCAATTTTGAAAGAATATTCATTTTGAAAGTAATCAATTTCTTTTTTTAAACTTACATCAATATATAATTTTACCTTTTCAGGTACATGAACATTTATGGATTTAATTTTATTAGTAAATGCTAACATTTCTACTTTTTTTATTATTTTGAGAGCAAACGAATCCATTGAAAGATTAGTTTCCCATCCGATAGAACCTTCTCTAAGTCTCTGTCTTGTCATTTCCAACAAACCAAAGTTACTTATTCTTCCAACTTGGATTCTAGCTCTATCTTTTCTAATGCTTTCTCTCATTTTTTTTTCAACCATTCTTCTGTTGTGGAAATTAACCATATCAATAAAATCTATTACTATTAATCCTGACAAGTCTCTTATTTTTAATTGTCTGGCTATTTCTTCTGCTGCTTCTAAATTAGTATTTAAAGCTGTTTTTTCAATATTAGTAGCTTTTGTTGATTGTCCTGAATTTATATCAATAGCTACCAAGGCTTCTGTGGGATTTATAACTAAATAACCACCTGATTTTAATTTAACTGTAGGTTCAAAAATATTATTTAAAGATTTCTCAATACCTGATTCATGAAATAAAGGTATTTTTCCTCTATATTTTTTTATGTATTTTACATTTTTTGGCACCAATTCTTTCATAAAGGCTTTGGCTTTTTGATATCCTTCGTTTCCATCTACATAAATATTTTTTGTATCATTGTCATATATATCTCTTAGAGCTCTTTTAATTATATCTCCTTCTTCATATATTAAGGCTGGAGCATTAGACTCAACTGCTTTATTTTTAATTTGATCCCATGTAGCAGCTGTATTTTGAAAATCTTTTTCTATCTCATTCTTTGTCTTATTTGCTCCTGCTGTCCTCACAATCACTCCCATAGTTTTAGGAATATCAATTTCGTTGAGAATATTTCTTATCTTGTTCCTATCAGAACTATTAAATATTTTTCTTGAAATTCCACCGCCTTTTGCAGTATTGGGCATTAGAACCATGTATTTACCTGCTAAAGATATAAACGTTGTAAGAGCTGCTCCTTTTTGTCCTCTCTCTTCTTTTAATACTTGTATTAAAATAACTTGTCCTGGTTTTATAACTTCTTGAATTCTATATTTCTTAAGACCATAAGTATTTCCAAGTTTTTCTCGATATTTTTTTTTATCTAATTTTTTATCACTTACAAATTCTGAACTTTCTTCGCCATTAATTTTATTTTCTACATTGTTATCATCTATTTTTCTGCTACCGTTATTTTCTTCTCCGTTATATAAATTATTTATATCTACTTGATTGGTATTTTTTAAATCTTCTCTTATTTTTTCTTCAGCTTCACGTAATCTTTCTTTATCTTCGGTTGGTATCTGATAATAGTCTGATTGGATATCATTAAAGGCCAGAAAGCCATGTTTTACTCTTCCAAAATTTATGAAAGCGGCCTGTAAAGAGGGTTCTATTCTGCTTACTGTGCCTAGGTAAATATTGTTTTTAAAGTTTATCTTATTTTTGTTTTCATACTCATATTCTTCAATAGATGAGTCTGATTTAAGCACAATTCTAGTTTCGTCAGGATGCGATGCATCGATATATAAATTCTTTTCCATTGTAATTGAATTCCTTTTAAAATTTTTGGTAATCTGTTTTTGAAAATCTGCATGCTAATACTATACAATTTTTTTACAAGAATGACACGTTAAAAAAATCAATAATGCCATAAGATAGCCAAATTTAAAGATTTAGTTAAACATACAGATGCTTAGATTCATAAATTTTTCACTAAAAGCAGGAATCGTTATAATTATAGTTTTGATATTATTGTCCTTTTCTTCGCTTTGGTATTTTTCCTCTGGATTACCTGACTACAAAAAATTATCTAATTATCAACCTCCAGTTTCAAGTAGAATTTATTCAGACGACGGAACTTTGATAGCTGAATACGCGATAGAAAAAAGACTTTTCATTCCATACAGTTCAATACCTAAAAAAATAATCCACTCATTCTTATCTGCTGAAGATAAAAACTTCTTTAATCACCCAGGCATTGATGCGAAAGGTATAGCTAGAGCTATAATCAAAAATATAGAAAATATTTTTAAAGACAAAAGATTAGAAGGAGCCTCTACTATTACACAACAAGTGGCTAAAAACTTTCTTCTTACAAATGAGGTATCAATTAAAAGAAAAATAAAAGAAGCAATTTTAGCTTTTAGGATAGAAAAAGCTTACTCAAAGGAGAGAATTTTAGAACTATATCTTAATCAAATTTACTTAGGAGAGGGGACCTATGGAATTGCAGCAGCCAGCTTAGAATATTTTGATAAATCAGTAAAAGAATTAAATTATGAAGAGTCGGCCTTATTAGCTGCGTTACCTAAGGCGCCAAGCAAATATAATCCTTTTAGATATAAAAAAGAAGCAAAATTAAGAAGAGATTTAGTACTAATCAATTTGAAAGATAATGGTTTTATAAATGCAAAGGAATTAAAAGAATTAAAAAAAAAAGAAATTATATTAAAGAAAAGAAAGATAGAGATAGTTGATGAGGCAAATTCGTATTCAGAAGAAATAAGAAGAATAATTAAAGAAAACTATGGATTTAAAAAATTATATGAAGAGGGACTTGCAATTAAATCACCAGTTAACGTCAATTATCAAATGCATGCCCAAAAAGCATTAAGAGAAGGCATTGAGGCTTATGATAAGAGACAAGGCTGGAGAGGCTCAATAACTAATAAATTTAATGACAACAAATGGAAAGATAAAATTGAAAGATTTAAGATAGATGCAAATTTAAATTGGGAACTTGCTGAATTAATTAAAATAGAAAATGAGTCATTATCTTTTAATATTTTAAAATCTGATAAAAAAATTAAAATAACTAAAAACTCTTTAAGTTGGGTAACTAAAAAAGATATTAGAGATATTTTTCAAATTGGAGATATTAATTTTATAAAAAAAAATGATAAAAATATTTATGAAATAAAGCAGTACCCTAAAGTAAATGGCGCAATAGTTGCCCTTGACCCGTACACTGGAAGAGTTAAAGCTTTAGTAGGAGGTTTTAATTATAGATCTAGTGAATTTAATAGAGCAACTCAAGCTAAGAGACAACCGGGATCTGCTTTTAAACCTTTTGTTTATGCTGCTGCTTTAGAAAATAATTTTTCTCCAAATTCAATAGTTTTAGATGCTCCTTTTGTAGCAGATCAAGGTGTCGGCTTAAAAACTTGGAAACCAGAGAATTATGGTAAAAAATTTTATGGGCCATCTACTTTAAGAAAAGGTATTGAGTTTTCAAGAAATTTAATGACAGTAAGAATTTCTGAAAGTGTAGGCTTAAACAAAATATTGGATTTGTCAAAAAAACTAGAAATATATGAAGATATACCTGAACTTCTTTCAGTGTCTTTAGGATCATCTGAAACTACACTTATAAATTTAACGAGTGCTTACTCAACATTTGTTAATGGAGGAAACAAAGTAAGTCCAGTATTAATAGATCGAATTCAAGATAGAAGGGGAAAAACAATTTTTAATTCAGAAAAAAGAGGATGTTTAAATTGTGATAGATTTACAGGAAATAAAACAGACCTTCCTGAGATTCAAACTTTTGAAAATAGAGTAATTAGTGAAGAAACTGCTTATCAAATTACTTCAATATTAGAAGGAGTAATAACGCGAGGTACTGGAAAAAAATTAAGAGATTTAAACGTTCCATTGGCAGGAAAAACAGGAACAACAAATAACAATTATGATGCATGGTTTATCGGATTTACCTCAAATTTAGTTATTGGTGTTTACATAGGTTATGATAATCCTAAAACTTTAGGTAAATATGAAACAGGCTCAAAGGCTGCACTTCCAATATTTAAAAATTTTATTAAAAATGCTTTATATAAAGATGATTTTAAGGAATTTAATATTCCCGAAGGCATATATTTCACCCCAATAAATTATAATACTGGCAAAGAAGAAGATTTCGGTAATAACAAGGCTATTGTCGAAGCATTTAAGTTAAAAGATATAAACAATAATAAAAATAAAAATTCAAATACTAGCAATAATTATGATAAATTAGTTAAATTTAGACAATTTTATTAATGGAAGAATTTAATTTAAAAATAATTGAAATCGAAAAGACTCTAGATAAAATCAGGGGGTATCTTTGATAGTAAAAATATAGAGTCACAAATTAAAGACTTAGAAAAAATCACCTCAGATAAAAATTTTTGGAAAGATAAAAATAAAGTAAAAGCTACTGTTAAAAAAAAGAAACTATTTGAGGATATTGTCTCTTCATATGATAATTCAAAAAACGATATAAATAGTCTAAAAGAACTCTTTAAACTTGGTGAAGATGAGAACGATCAAAATCTACTAAAAGACTGTCTAATTAAAGTGAATAGTATTTCTGAAAATATAAAAAAAAATGAGATAAAATGTTTTTTATCTGGAGAAAATGATAATTTAGACATTTATCTGGAAATACATGCTGGAGCAGGAGGTACAGAAAGTCAAGATTGGGCTGAAATGCTACAAAGAATGTATCAAAAATGGTTTGATAAAAAATCTTTTAAATATGAAATCATTAGTATTCATAAAGGCGAAGAAGCCGGAATAAAATCTGCAACTTTAAAAGTTACTGGAGAATATTTATATGGTTTGATGAAGAGTGAATCAGGCGTACATAGACTAGTTAGAATTTCACCTTTCGATAGCGGTGCAAGAAGGCACACTAGTTTTGCAAGTATATGGGTTTATCCAGCAGTTAACGATGAAATAGATATTAAAATAGATGATAAAGATTTAAGAATAGATACCTATCGCTCTAGCGGAGCGGGTGGACAACATGTAAATACAACTGATAGCGCGGTGAGGATTACACATCTTCCCAGCAAAATAGTTGTTCAATGTCAAAATGAAAGATCACAACATAAAAATAAAGAAACTTGTTTTAAAATGTTACGAGCTAGATTGTATGAATACGAAATCCAAAAAAGAGACAAAGAGTCAGAAAAAGAAGTAAGTTCAAAAACTGATATCGGATGGGGCCATCAGATAAGATCTTATGTTTTACAACCTTATCAATTAGTAAAGGACTTAAGAAACAAAGTGGAAAATTCTGATCCTGAGGACGTATTAAATGGTAATATTGATCAATTCATCGAAGCAGGACTCATAAAGAACTAATGAAAAAATTATTTTTAAGTATATTTATTTCATTAGTCTTAATTATATTTGCAGTATTATTTTTTTTATCAATAAAAGGATATGAGACAAATAGATTTAATAATATTATTTCGAAAGAAATAATTAATAAACAAAAAGATTTTGAAATAAATTTCGAAAAAATTAAAATTAAAGTTGACTTAAAAAAAAGAAATTTATTTTTTTCAACAAAAAATCCAGGAGTAAAGTATAAAAATATAGATATCCCAATCAAAAACATTAAGATATATGTTGATTTTTTATCTTTATTTGACTCCAACATAAAAATCTCTAGAACAATTGTTTCGTTTCCTGAAGTTGAGATCGAAAAAGTAAAAAAACTAGCTATCTATATCAAACCATCAAATATTAAAAATGTTTTACTTAATAATATAAAAAATGGAAAAATTAAGGGAAGTTTTGACTTAACTTTTAATAAACAATTAATAATAGAAGACTTTAATTTTAAATCTTCAGTGAAAGGTTTAGATATTTATACAAAGAACCAACTGCTGTTAAAAAATACCAGTTTTAATTTTGCTTCAGATAGAGAATTAATTTTAGTTAATTCATTTATTTCTAAATTCAAAGATGTTCCAATTAAAAATGGAGCTCTTAAAATAATAATTAATGACGATTATTTAATTAATGGATCGTTAAGTACAAAATTTCAATCATCTAAAGAGAAATTAGAGGAAATAAGCTCGACTTTCTTTGAGTCTAAATTATTTAATAATCAATTTAAAATAGATGTAGATTTGATACATGAATTCTCAGCTGTAGTGTCCAAAAAACTTAAAATCAACGATTATGAATATAATTTGAATGGCTTGGTTGAAAAGTTAGATATTTCTCTAAATAAAAATATGAGATTTAATTTTTCAGAGGAAGAAATATCTAAGCTTCTATTTAAAAAAAATCAAATAAAACTATCTGTAAATAAAAAAAATAATAATATTCTAAAATTAGAGGGAGATTTTAAATTTAATAATGGGAAATTAGAGAGTTATAAATTAGAAAATAGATTTAACTCAAAAAAAAATAATATCAATTTAGATTTAAATATATCCGATGAAATTAATATAGATTTAATTAATTATACAAAAAATAATAAAAAAAAAGCAAACATTACTGCTAACCTTATTTTAAAAAATAAAGAATTATATTTAAAAAAAATTAAATATATCGAAGATAAATCAACTATTATTTTGAACAATTTAGAGATTGATAAAAATAAAAAATTAATAAAGTTTAGCGATGTTTCAGTAAAAACATTTAAAGATAATATGATTCAAAATGACTTTAATATTAAATTTGGTAAATTAATTAAAATTAAAGGAAGCAATTATGATTCAACAAATCTAATTGAAATTATAAACTCTAGGTCAAAAGGAGAGTTTTTAAATAACGTAAACAAAAATATCAATATTACCCTAGGTAATATTTTAACAAAAGATACAAGTAAGTTAAAAAATTTTAATTTAATAGGAAAATTAACAAAAGGAAAGTTTACAAAACTTTCATCAAAAAGTGAATTTTCTGAAAACAATTATTTAGATATTTCTCTTAAGCAAGACCCGGTTACAAAAATAAAAGTGTTGGAAATTTTTTCTGATTTACCAAAGCCTCTTTTAGCGAATTATTCTTTTTTTAAAGGCCTGGAAGATGGAAAAATGTCATTTATTTCTCGTATAGATAAAAATCAATCTGCATCAAAATTGACTATAGAAAATTTTAAAGTAAAAAATGCTCCTGGTTTTGCAAAACTTTTAGCACTCGCAGATTTTGGTGGAATGGTTGATCTTATGTCAGGAGATGGATTAAGTTTTGAAAAACTAGAAATTGCGCTAACTAAAAATCCTAACACTTTGGATATTAAAGAAATTTTTGCCGTCGGACCAAGTATATCTATTTTAATGGAAGGCTATGTAGAAAACAAAAAAAACGGAGTTGCAAGTTTAAGAGGAACTATGGTTCCAGCTAAAACATTAAATAAATTAATATCAAAAATACCAGTTATTGGAGATATTTTAATTCCTAAGGATGTGGGTGAGGGTTTATTTGGAGTGAGTTTTAAAATAAAAGGTAAAAAAGGGTCTTACAAAACTACGGTCAATCCAATCAAAACTCTTACTCCTAGATTTATTACAAAAGCTTTAGAAAAGAGAAAAAAAACTAAGTAAGTCTAATTATATAATGTTTTTTTTTACCGAATGATATTTTTATAATATTCTCTTCTAAAACATCATTTATTGTTATTACTTTTTTTTCATCATCTATTAATATGTCATTAACTTTTATTGCTTTACTTTTAATTGCTCTTCTTACTTCACTTTTTGAATTCATAATATTGTGAGATGAAATCAAATCTAATAAATCCATACCATTTTTTATTTGATCTTTTTTAATTTTTATTTCAGGTAAATTTTTACCTATCTTACCATTATTAAAAGTATCCTCTGCAGTTTTTTCAGACTCTACTGATGCTTTTTCTCCATGTAGAATTCTAGTCGCTTCATTTGCGAGTAAAATTTTTAAATTGTTAATATTTTTTTCTTTCGTAATAAGTTCATTAATTTCTGAAACGTCGATATCAGTATAATATTTAAGAAATCTTTCAACATCAGCGTCTTCAGTGTTTCTCCAGAATTGCCAATAATCATATGAAGATAATAAATTTTCATTTAACCAGATTGCACCTTTTTCAGATTTACCCATCTTTGCACCAGACGATAAAGTTATGAGCGGTGTTGTTAATCCAAATGACTCTTTTTTATTCATTTTTCTGATTAATTCTACACCATTAATTATATTTCCCCATTGATCTGAGCCACCAATCTGTAATTTACAATTAAATTTATTATTAAGTTGATAAAAATCATAAGCTTGTAAAATCATATAATTGAATTCCATATAGCTTAATGACTGTTCTCTTTCTAGTCTAAGTTTGACACTATCAAAACTTAACATTTTATTTATCGTAAAATGTTTCCCAACTTCTCTTAAAAAATCTATATATTTAAGTTTTGACAACCAATCATAATTATCAACGAATATAGGTTTGGTTTTTTTATTTTTAGTATCTAATAACTTTATAAAAGTTTTTTTTATTGTTTTAATATTATTTTTAATTGTTTTGTTATCTAGAATCTTTCTTGTAGAGTCTTTACCAGAAGGATCACCTATTAAAGTAGTACCTCCTCCTAACAAAACTATTGGTTGATGACCACATCTTTGTAAAAGTCGCAGCACCATAATTTGTAACAAGCTTCCAACGTGGATACTTTCTGCTGTACAATCAAAACCTATATATGCCTTAATCGAGTTACTATTTAATAAATTGTTGAGTTTTTTTTCATCAGTACATTGATGATAGTATCCTCTAGAAATAATTTCAGATAAAAAGTTGTTTTTCATAGATAGTTCACTTAAAAATTACTTTTACACAATAATTATTGTAAATTAAATAAATTATGACAAAGCAATTAATTTCATTAGGTTTAATGAGTGGAACATCTGGAGATGGAGTGGATGCTTCTATAATTCAATCTGACGGTGAAGATCACTATAAGGTACTATATGACAATTATTTTCCCTATAATAAGGATATATTTAAATTAATACACTCTCTAAAAGATAAAATTCATAACTCAAATCAACTTTCATCACTTAATAAAGATATTAAAATTTTAGAGAGAGAAATAACACTTTTTCATGCAAACGTAGTTAGTAGTGTTATTAATCATACTAATCAAAAAATAGACTTAATAGGCTTTCATGGCCAAACTATATACCACAATGAAAAAGAAAAAATTTCAAGACAATTAGGTGATGCAAAACTTTTATTTCAATTAGTAAATAAAAAAGTTGTTTACAATTTTAGGCAAAATGATTTAAAAAATGGAGGTTCTGGTGCTCCACTTTCGCCTATATATCATAAATTAATTTTAAAAAATAATAATTTTGACTTACCATTATGTGTTCTTAATATTGGAGGAATATCTAATATAACAGTTATCAAACAATATGATTTGAATGAAATTATTAGTAAAGATATCGGGCCTGGAAATTGTATGATAGATGAATGGTTAAGAAAAAATTCAAAATATACATACGACAAAGATGGTTTAATAGCAGAGTCTGGAATTATAAATAATATAATCTTAGAACAAGCTCAAGAATTATATGTAAATAGGCTTAACAAAAACTCATCTTCTTTAGACACTAAAGATTTCGATATTTCATTTGTGAGAGGATTGTCTTTAGAGGATGGGGTTGCAACTTTAACAGAATTTACTGCACAAATTATTGCTGATGCACTAAACACATCTCTTTTAGATAAAGAAGACCACCCTTGGAAGATTTTATTGTGTGGGGGAGGAAGAAAAAATAAAACATTAATTAAGTATATTAAGAATAAAGTCTCAAATAATAAAAAAGTCTGTCTTATAGATAATTTTAGAATTAACGGTGATTATATAGAGTCGCAAGCTTTTGCTTATTTAGCTATAAGATCATATTTATCTTTACCTATATCCTTTCCAAAAACAACAGGATGTTTAGAAGCGTGTAGTGGAGGTGAAATTATTTCAAATTAAATTAAAGCAGTTTTTTCTTTAATATATTTTTGAATTGTCAGACTTAGTTCTTTCTCTTTATCTTTAAAAAAATGATTTGCGTTACTTATTTCAGAAAATAAAACTTCCACTCCTTTTTGATTTTTAATTCTTTTATCCAATTCTTGTATACTATCTTTTGTTACTAATTCATCAATCTCACTATAAACTACCAGTCCTGATGTAGGGCATGGAGCTAAAAAAGAAAAGTCATAAACATTTGGTTGGGGTGAAATGGCAATAAAATTATTTACTTCAGGTCTTCTCATAATTAATTGCATACAAATAAGAGCACCGAATGAAAAACCTGAAACCCAACATTGACTATAATCTAAATTTTCTCTCTCGATCCAATCTAAAGCTGCAGCAGCGTCTGATAACTCTCCTTGACCGTTGTCAAAAATACCATCACTTTTTCCAACACCTCTAAAATTTAATTTAATTACAGAAAAACCTTTCTCCAAGAAAATATTGTAAGCTAATTGTACTATTCTGTTATTCATAGTTCCTCCATATTGTGGATGAGGTTGAAGAACAATAGCAACTGGCGAACCGAATTTAGGATTTTTATAATACTTAGCTTCTAGTCTTCCTGCTGGACCGGGTATAAAAATTTCTGTACTTTTAGGTTTCATTTTTTTGGTAATGATTATTATTTTCAATAAAAGAATAGATTTATAGCATGCTTTTGCAGCGACAAATTTTATTTTTTAAACCTTACTAATTTACTAGGAATGCTTAAATTATTGTTGTAATACATGGTCAATTATAACTTATACTTTATATGAAATTAACTACTAAAGGACGATACGCAGTAATGGCTATGGCTGATTTAGCTTCTTATTCAAATAGGAGACCAATTAGTCTGACAGAAATATCATTGCGTCAAAAAATATCGTTATCTTACTTAGAGCAGTTATTTTTTAAATTAAAAAAAAAAGAACTAGTGAAAAGTGTAAGAGGATCTAACGGTGGTTATATTTTAGTTAAACCTGCCTCAGAAATTAAACTTTCTAACATCATCTTTGCTGTAGACGAAAAAATTAAAACATTAAATTGTAAAAAGGACTCTAGAAAAGGCTGCAATCATAAGTCCGTGAAATGTATTACTCATAACTTATGGGATGATTTAGAGCAACATATCAATAGTTTTTTCGAAAAAGTCAAATTAGAGGATTTAGTCAACAAAAATAGAAAACAATAAATGAAAACACAAAAAGATATAGATACAAATCAAGAGTACAAATATGGTTTTACCACTGATATTGAGAATATTAAAGCTCCAAAGGGTTTAAATGAAGATACTATAAAATTTATTTCTAAAATGAAAAAAGAACCTAAGTGGATGTTGGACTGGAGACTCAAAGCTTTTAATAGATTAAAAAGATTAAAAGAACCCAACTGGCAAAAACCAAAATATCCAAAAATAAATTATCAAGATCTTTATTATTATTCTGCACCTAAAAGTGCGACCGAAAAACCAAAAAGTTTAGATGAAGTAGACCCAAAACTAATTGAGACTTATAAAAAACTAGGTATTCCTCTTCAAGAGCAAAAAAGATTAAGTGGCGTGGCTGTAGATGCTGTTTTTGACTCTGTCTCAGTGGCTACTACTTTTAAAGATGAATTAACAAAAAAAGGAATAATTTTTTGCCCAATTTCCGAAGCTATAATTAAACACCCAGATTTAGTAAAAAAATATATAGGGTCAGTAATACCTTTAACTGATCACTATTTTGCAACTTTAAATTCAGCAGTATTTACAGATGGATCATTTGTTTATATTCCTCCAAATACAAAGTGTCCTATGGAGCTCTCTACTTATTTTAGAATCAACGCATCTGAAACAGGACAATTTGAAAGAACCTTAATTATTGCAGATAAGGGAAGTTATGTAAGTTATTTGGAAGGTTGCACAGCTCCAATGCGTGATGAAAATCAATTGCATGCTGCTAATGTAGAACTTATAGCTTTAGACGACGCAGAAATAAAATATTCTACAGTACAAAATTGGTATCCAGGAGATAAAAATGGAGTAGGAGGAATTTATAATTTTGTGACAAAGAGAGGAATCTGCAAAGGAAAAAATTCCAAAATTTCTTGGACGCAAGTTGAAACTGGCTCAGCCATCACATGGAAATACCCTAGTTGTATTTTACAGGGAGATAATTCTATTGGTGAATTTTATTCAATAGCAATTACTAATAATCACCAAAAAGCTGACACTGGTACAAAAATGATTCATTTGGGAAAAAATACAAAAAGTAAAATTATTTCAAAAGGCATCTCTGCTGGTAGAGCAGATAATACATATAGGGGGTTGGTTGAAATAAACTCCAAATCATCCAACTCGAGAAACTATACTCAGTGCGACTCTCTTTTGATGGGTAATAAATGTGGAGCCCATACTGTACCATACATTAAAAACAAAAATAGGACATCAACTATAGAACATGAAGCAACAACTACAAAAATAAATGAAGAACAACTTTATTATTGTAATCAAAGAGGTTTAGATCAAGAAGAGGCAATAAGCTTAATAGTAAATGGTTTTTGCAAAGATGTATTACAGCAATTACCAATGGAATTCGCAGTTGAGGCACAAAAATTAGTATCAATCAGTTTAGAAGGAAGTGTTGGCTAATGTTAGAAATTAAAAACCTAAAAACATCTGTAAATAATAAAGAGATATTAACTGGAGTTAATTTAAACATAAAAGCAGGAGAAGTTCATGCCATTATGGGTCCTAATGGATCAGGTAAAAGCACACTTGCAAATGTTTTATCAGGAAAAAATGGCTACGAATCTTCTGGTGAAATAATTTTCGATGGAGAAAATGTAAATGATATTTCAATTGAAGAAAGAGCACAAAAAGGAATATTTCTAGCTTTTCAATATCCACTAGAAATACCAGGAGTAAATACAAATAATTTTTTAAAAACCTCTTTAAATGCTGTGAGGAAAGCAAGAAAAGAAAAAGAAATAGATACTTTGACATTTTTAAAATTAGTAAAAGAAAAATCAAAGGAACTTGGGATTAATGAAAACTTTTTATCAAGACAGTTAAACGTAGGATTTTCAGGCGGAGAAAAGAAAAAAAATGAGATTCTTCAAATGAAATTGTTACAGCCTAAGCTATCAATCTTAGATGAAACAGACTCTGGCCTTGACATAGATGCTTTAAAAATTGTTGCATTAGGTGTTAACTCTTCAAAATCAAAAACTAATGCATTTTTAATAATAACTCACTATCAAAGATTATTAAATTATATAAAACCGGATTTTATACATGTGTTATCAGAAGGAAAAATAATAAAAACCGGTAGCAGTGAACTTGGTCAAGAGCTAGAAAAATCTGGTTACGTAAATTTATAAAAAAATATGATACAAAATTTAGAAATTAATATGGATAATATTAATCTTGAAGAAAAAAAATCAAGAGAGAAAAGTTTAAAACTTTTTACTAACGATGGGTTTCCCACAAAGAAATTGGAAGAATGGAAATTTACAGATTTTAATAAAATTATTTTTGATAATTTCAAAGAGTTAAAACCAAATATTCAAATAGAAAAATCTAACAATATACAAGAACTAAAAGATTTTAATCACAATTCTATTATTTTAGTAAATGGTAATTTAAAGTCTCATGATTTAAAATATGAGGATAAAGCAAGCGTTAAAATATCAAAATATAAAGATAATTTAGTTAAAAAATTTGAAACGAATAATCCTCTAATTAATTTGAACAACGCTCTTTCAAATGGGGGTTACTTTTTAGAAATTTTAGATAATTATAAGTTTAATAAACCACTAATCATTTATAACTTTTTTTCAGATAATTTAAAAAACACAATTGTTAATAATAAAAATTTAATCGTGCTAAAAGATAATTCAAGTTTGGAACTAATTGAAGTTAATTCGGACATTTCGAAAAATAATTATATTTACAACAATTTTACCAATATTCAAATCGGTAAAAACTCATCACTTAAAAACTATAATTTACAAACCTGTAAAAGTAACGGATTTTTTTATAAATTTATAAAAATAATTTTAGACAACAAATCAAATTATGAAGATTATATTTTTTCTTCTGGGCTAAAATTTAATAGAATAGAGCAAGAAATAGATATTAATGGTGAAAATGCAAAATGCAATATTCAAGCAGCACTTTTTTTAAACTTAGATTGTCATCAAGAAATTAAAACTAAGATAAATCATTTGAAACCTAATTGTATGAGCTATCAAAAAATTAAAAATGTTTTAAACAAGAATTGTAAAGGAGCTTACCAAGGCAAAATATTTGTTAAAGATATTGCTCAAAAAACTAATGCATATCAATTGAGTAAAGCTTTACTTCTAAGTGACACTTCAGAGTTTAACGCAAAACCTGAGTTAGAAATTTACGCAGATGATGTAAAATGCTCACATGGCTCTACCTCTGGTAGTATGAATGAAGATTCGATTTTTTATTTAATGACAAGGGGAATTTCAAGAAAAAAAGCAGTTGAGTTGCTAACGAAAGCATTTTTATTTGAGATTACTAGTTCAATAACCAATATTAATATTAAAAATCTTATAGAAAAAAATTTAGATAGGCAAATTTATGAACATTAAAAATATTAAATCTCAGTTTCCTATCTTTAAAAATAAAATAAATGGAAAACCATTAGTTTATTTAGATAGTGCTAACTCATCTCAAAAACCAAAAATTGTAATAGATAGAATATCTAAGTTCTATGAGAGTGAGTATTCCAACGTTGGAAGAAGTGTACACTCTTTAGCTGTTAAGGCAACTAATAGATATGAAGAAACTAGAGACAAGATTAAAAAATATATAAATGCCGAACATAGAGAAGAAATTATTTTTACAAAAGGAGCTACAGAGGGTATTAATTTAATTGCTTCTTCATATGGTGAAATATTTATAAAAAAAGGTGACGAAATACTGATTACAGAGCTTGAGCACCATTCAAACTACGTTCCTTGGGATTTTATAAGAAAAAAAAAGGGAGCTATTATTAAGTTTGTACCAGTTAATAATAATGGAGAAATTGAAATCGATGAGGTTAAAAAACTTATTACTAATAAGACAAAAATAATTGCTATTACACATTTATCAAATGTGACAGGAGCAATTACTCCATTAAAAAAAATTACTGATTTAGCTAAATCAAAAAAAATTCCAGTTTTAGTTGATGGAACTCAAGGGGCTCCTCATTTAAAAATAGATATACAAGATCTTGGTTGTGATTTTTATGTAATTTCATGTCATAAAATGTATGGACCAAATGGTCTTGGTATACTTTATTCGAAAAAAAAATGGTTAGATATTTTACCTCCTTATCAAGGCGGAGGCGGAATGATAGATGAAGTAAAAAAAGAAACAATTACATACGCCGAAGGACCAACTAAATTTGAAGCAGGTACAGGACAAACTGCAGAAGTTGTTGGCTTTTCAGAGTCAATTAATTTTATTGAGAAATTAGGAATAAAAAATATTCTGACACATGAAAACGAAATAATGGAATACGGGTTAGAAAAATTAAAAAAAAATAATTCTGTAAATATAATTGGAGAACCTAAACATAGAGGATCGGTTATTTGTTTTACTCTTAAAGGTATACATCCTCATGATATAGCCACGATATTAGATAATGATGGAGTAGCTATTCGGGCTGGGCATCATTGCTGTCAAATTTTACATGAAAAGCTCGGAGTACCAGCTACAGCAAGAGCTTCTCTAGGAGTTTATAATTCAAAAGAGGATATTGATATTTTATCTGACGCAATAGATAATTGTAAGAAAGTATTTAATACATAAATGAAACTAAAAGAACTTTATCAGGAAATTATTTTAGATCATGGAAAAAATCCTAGAAATAAAGGTAAATGTGATCAATTTAATAGTGAAGCAAAAGGCCACAACCCACTTTGTGGAGATAAAGTACATATTTTTTTAAAATTAGATAAAGATAAAAAAGTTGAGGATTTAAGTTTTGAAGGAGAAGGTTGTGCAATATCTGTAGCATCTGCTTCTATTTTAACTGAAACAATTAAAGGAAAAGATTTCAATGTTGCAAAAAAAATAATAGATGATTTTCTTAATATGATAAAAAATGAAATTAAAATTTCTATAAATAGTTTAAATGAAGATCAAAAAACAACAATAATGTCTCTATCAGGAGTAAAACAATTTCCTATGAGAATAAAATGTGCCACAATGGCGTGGCATACACTTACTGCTGCCCTAGATAAAAAAAATGGATAATTTATTAAAAGATAAAGTAATTGAAGAAATCAAAAAAATATATGATCCAGAAATACCGGTAAATATATATGATCTGGGTTTAATATATAAGGTTGATGTAGTTGAAAAAAATAAAATAATTATAGAAATGACTTTAACAACTCCCAACTGTCCTGTTGCAGAAAGTTTGCCAAAAATGGTTAAAGATAATATAATGAATTTAGAAGGAATTTCCAATGTAGATCTTAAACTTGTATGGGATCCTCCTTGGAATAAAGATAAAATGTCAGAGGCGGCAAAATTGGAGCTAAATTTATGAGTCAAAAAGTAATCAAGTTAAGTGAAAATGCTGCAATAAGAATTAAAGAAATAATGTCTACTGCAGATAATGCTGCTATCGGAGTTCGTGTAGGTGTCAAATCTGGTGGATGTGCAGGAATGTCTTATGTAATGGAGTATGCAAAAGAGATAAAGCCAAATGAAGAAATTATTGAGGATAAAGGTGTTAAAGTTATAATAGATCCAAAAGCAATTATGTATTTATTAGGTACTGAGATGGATTATAAAAAAGAAAAATTCTCATCTCAATTTATATTTAAAAACCCTAATGAAACTGAACGCTGTGGATGTGGAGAGTCCTTTAAGGCTTAGACTTACCCGCTATAGTACATCTCAAATTCTATTGGATGAGGTGTGTGTTCAAACTTATAAATCTCTTGAAACTTGAGTTCAATATACGCATCTATTTGATCATCTGTAAATACACCGCCCTCTTTAAGAAAGCTTCTGTCTTTATCAAGTGACTCCATCGCTTCTCGAAGAGAACCGCATACAGTCGGTAGTTTTTTTACTTCTTCTTCTGTTAATGAATATAAATCTTTATCAAAAGCTTTTCCTGGGTCAATTTTATTTTTTATACCATCTAAACCAGCCATCAGCATTGAGGCAAATGTTAAGTATGGATTCCCTGCTGCATCTGGGAATCTAATTTCCATTCTTGCAGCTTTTGGATTGCTTATAACCGGTATCCTACAGGAAGCAGATCTGTTTCGTGCTGAATAAGCGAGTATTACTGGTGCTTCAAATCCTGGTATTAATCTTTTATAACTATTTGTAGTCGCGTTAGCAAATGCATTAATTGCTTTTGCGTGTTTTAAAATTCCACCAATATAGTAAAGTGCGTTCTTTGAAAGTCCAGAATATTCTTTACCCATGAATACAGGAGTACTACCATTCCAAATTGATTGATGACAGTGCATCCCAGATCCATTATCGCCTTTAACTGGTTTAGGCATAAAGGTAGCTGTTTTACCAAATGAGTGACTAACCATTTGAACAGCGTATTTATACAATTGAACATTATCAGCCATATTAGTTAAAGTACCAAAATACATTCCGAGCTCATGTTGACTAGGCGCTACTTCGTGATGATGTTTTTCAACTTTAACACCCATGTCTTTTAAAGCTTTTAAATATTCTCCCCTCATATCTTGTGCACTATCTACTGGCGGAACAGGGAAATAACCTCCTTTAATTCCAGGTCTATGACCCATGTTTCCATTTTCATATTTTTTTCCTGTATTGTAAGGGCCTTCTGAACTATCGATTGTAAAACTTGTTTCATTCATATCATTTTTAAACCTAACATCCTCAAAAACAAAAAATTCTGGCTCAGGACCAAAATAAGCTTTATCTCCTATTCCTGTTTTTTTTAAATAAGCTTCTGCTTTTTTTGCTGTACCCCTTGGGTCTCTTTCATAAGGATCTTTTTTTACTGCATCTAATATGTCACAAAAAACATTTAATGTGTTATGAGAGTTAAAAGGATCAATAATTGTTCTTGATACATCCGGTTTTAATATCATATCTGACTCGTTGATTGCTTTCCAACCAGCTATAGAAGAACCATCAAAAAAAACACCATCATCAAACATCGCTTGATCAACAATAGTCGAGTCCATAGTTAGATGTTGAAGTTTACCTTTTGGATCAGTAAATCTTAGATCGACAAATTCAATTTCCTTGTCTTTTATTAGTTTTAAAACATCTTTTGAGCTCATATAGTTTGCATCCTTAATAAGTTTAATTTGTAAATTTCGCTAAAAACTGTATTGAACATAACTGAATGTAATAATTCAATATAATAATATAAAGTATTGTCAGCTATGCACTTTAAACATAAATACAATCTAGGCTTGAAATGAGAGAGGCTAAATCAATAGATGTTTTATTTTTATTATTATTAGGAGTTATCTGGGGCTCGTCGTTTTTTAATATAAAAATTGCAAGCTATTCATACGATCCTTTTACTTTAGCGTTAGTAAGGGTCATCTTTGCGAGCATTCCTTTAATTTTATTATGTTTTTATAAAAAAATTAAAATCGAAGCTTTTTCAAAAGACTGGAAAATTTACGCTTTAATAGGTGGGTGCAATATAGTCATACCTTTTTCATTAATTGCATTAGGAACAAGTAAAGTGGACAGTTTTCTGGCAGCTATGCTTATGAGCACTACACCAATGAGCGGATCAATTTTGGCTCATTTATTTACTAGAAATGAAAAAATAACATTTTTTAAATCAATAGGTATAATAACTGGATTCATAGGAGTAATATTTTTATTTTTAGATAAATTAGTAGTGAATGAAAGTAATTTGTTTTATGCTTTAATAATTTTAATAGGATCAACTTTTTATTCTATTGGAGGTATTCTAACTTTAAAAATAAAAAATAAGGGAAACGAAAATGTTACTACTTCAACAATAATTTGGTCAGTAATATTTTTATTACCATTATCATTAATTATTGAAAGTCCATGGGAGTCTTCCCCAAGTTTTTTATCTACTTTGTCGTTAATTTATTTGGGAGTAGTTGCAACAGGAATAGCTTGGTTGCTTAGATTTAGAATACTAACAGTCAATGGATTAGTTTTTCAGACTCAGGTTGCTTATATAATTCCTTTAGTAGGAGTATTTTTTGGTTATTTAATCTTAGATGAAATTATCACTTGGAGAGTCTTAGTATCTCTTTCTTTAATTATATTAGGTATATATATTGTAAAAAAAAACAATAAAGGATATAAAAAATAAAATGGAAACCAATTCACCCGAATTAAGTTTTTTATCACTATTTTCATTTTTAAGTTTTTTTATTTTTTTAATTTTTATTAAGTATTCTAATAAAATAGGAGATGGTATTCTGCTAGATAAAGATTTTCAAAAACCACAAGCCTTTCATAGCGAGGCAATTTCTAGAGGTGGAGGTCTAGTTTCTATAATATTATTAATTTTTTTTGTAATTATTTATAATTTTTTATTTTCTAAAATATTACTTGATTATCTATTTATTTGCACCAGTTTATTTTTTATAGGCTTTTTAGAAGATATAAAAATAAATTTTAAACCGCATATAAGATTATTTACTATGATTACAGTATTGTTATTTTGCATTAATTTTTTCGATTTAAATTTACAAAGTGTAGAATTGAATTTTCTTGAAGTATGGTTGGATAATCAAATTTTTTTAAGCATTTTTGTTCTATTATGTTTTTTATTTATTATTAATGGAGCGAATTTAATTGATGGTTTTAACGGTCTTTTAGCAATTAATATAATAATAATAAATTCTGTACTTCTTTTCATAAATTTAGAAAATTCTTTTTTTGAATTTTCAATATTTTTAATGGCACAAATTACAATTTTAATTTGTTTTTTATTATTTAATTTTCCTAAAGCAAAAATATTTTTTGGAGACGGGGGTTCGTATTTGTTTGGTTCGTTAGTGGCTTTAAATACTATTTATACTAACAATCTAAATCCTCAAATTTCCTCTTTCTTTTTTTGTATACTTTTATTTTATTTATTTTTTGAAGTTTTCTTTTCTTTTTTTAGAAAAATTTTATCAAACAAATCCCCTTTAATACCTGATGGACTTCATTTACACATGCTCATTTACAAATTATTGAAACATAAAAGTAAAATTAACAATACAAACGCTTTAAATTCTTTTGTAATAAATTCATTTTTTTTCGCTCTTATTATGCCTGCATTATATTTTCAGGAAAATGGATTAGTTTGTAAATATTGGTTTTTTACATTACTTATTTTATATTGTTTAGCATATATACAATTAAAAAAAGTAGTCCAAAAAATAACCGGTAATTTGGTTTAATATTGAATATCTTTGATAAAATTCAGAATTAAATGCTTAAAAGAAAATTTTTTCTTTACTAGAATAAATCAATTTAATAAAGAGGTTATGAAAAGATTAAAAAGTAATAAAGGGCAAGTGGCGGAATTGGTATACGCGCCAGTCTTAGGAACTGGTGCCGCAAGGCTTAAGAGTTCGAGTCTCTTCTTGCCCACCACAAAATTATGAAAGTAGAAATACAGTCAAAAAAAGGTTTAAGAACTAGCTTATCAATTGTTGTAGATAAAAAAACAATACAAGGTAAACTCGATCAAAGATTAATTGAATTACAATCGGAAGTGAGTTTAAAAGGTTTTAGACCGGGTAAAGTACCTCCTGCAGTAATAAAAAGTCAGTTTGGAAAAGCTATTTATGGCGAGGTCATAGACAAAATTTTAAAAGAAACTTCTTCAAAAGCAATAGAACAAGAAAAAATCAGAGTTGCTGGTCAACCAAGATTAGATTTAAAAACATTCGGAGAGGGCAAAGATTTAAACTATATTCTTGAAGTAGATGCCTTACCTGAGATTAAAATAAAATCTTTTGATGGTATAAAAGCAACAGAATTTAAAGTAAAAATTGAAAATAAAATTATAGATGAAAAATTACAGGAAATAGCTTCTCAACACAAAAATTTCTCTGATAAAAAAGATGAAGAAAAAGCAGAAACAGGTGATCAAGTTATTTTTGATTATTCAGCTTCAGTTGATGGAAATAAATTTGAAGGAAGTGAAGGCAAGGGAGTTCAATTAGAATTAGGAAAAGATTTGTTTCTTGCTGGATTTGATAAACAGCTAATAGGGGTTAAAAAAAATGAAAATAAAACTATCGATGCAGTTTTACCAGCCAATCATCCTAAAAAAGAATTAGCTAATAAAAAAACAATATTTGTTTGCAAAATATTAAATGTAAAGAAACCCGAAAAGACAAAAATAAATGAAGAATTCGCTAAAAATATGGGAGCAAAGAATCTTGACGATTTAAAAAAAATAATTGAAAGCCAAATTTCATCACAATATAATCAGGCTCTTGATGCCATTACCAAAAAAGAAATATTGGAACAATTAGAAAAAATACATAATTTTGATTTACCAAAAAATCTTATTGATAATGAAATTTCTGTAATGACTCAATCTTTAAAAAAAGAAGAGATAGAAAAACATAAAGACAAAAATGAAAAATTAGCAAAATCTAGAATTAAACTTGGTTTGATTTTAAATGAATATGGTGAAAAAAATAATTTAAAAGTAACAGATTTAGAAGTTCAATCAGAAATACAAAAACAAATCAAAGGAATGCCAGGCCAAGAAAAAATGGTTTTAGATTATTATCAAAAAAATCCAAAAGCTGCACAAAGCTTAAAAAGCGGCATTTATGAGGAAAAAATTTTAAAATTATTTAAGTCAAAAATAAAACTTACTACTAAAAACTTGTCTAACAAAGAAGCAGAAAAAGTAATTTCTGAATTTAATAAGCCTAATATAATTCAAACAAAGCCTAAAAAAACAACACCTACAAAAAAAATAAAAAAAAAATAAAAAAATAGAAAAAAGTAACTAATAGTTGTATAAGCAATGTATGAGTCGAATTCTTGAAGAACAATTAAATTCTTTAATACCAATGGTTGTTGAACAAACCAGCAAAGGTGAAAGAGCTTATGATATTTTTTCAAGACTTTTAAAAGAAAGAATAGTTTTTTTAGTTGGACCAGTTAATGACAATGTGGCTTCGTTAGTTACAGCTCAATTATTATTTTTAGAGTCGGAAAATCCTAAAAAAGAAATAAATTTTTATATTAACAGCCCTGGTGGGTTAGTAACTGCCGGACTAGGTATTTATGATACTATGCAATATATCAATTCACCCGTCTCTACTTTATGTATAGGTCAAGCCTCTTCAATGGGATCTTTCTTACTTGCAGCAGGCGAAAAAGGTAAGAGGTTTTCATTGCCAAATTCAAGAATAATGGTTCACCAACCATCAGCAGGTTTTCAAGGACAAGCTACTGATATTCAAATACATGCAAAAGAAATTTTATCATTAAAAGATAGATTAAATAAAATCTATTCTAAGCACACTGGACAATCAGTAGAAAAAATATCCAGCGCTTTAGAGAGAGACAATTTTATGACAGCAGAAGACGCAAAAAAATTTGGATTAATTGACTCTGTAGTCGAAAAAAGAAAATAATACACAATATATAGATTTCATCACAACTTACACTTGATAAGTAGATTCGCAACATCTATTATTAACAATATTGATTCGTTATGACTGAAAAAAATAACAAAAATATTTTATATTGCTCATTCTGTGGAAAAAGCCAACACGAGGTCAGAAAACTAATTGCTGGTCCCACAGTTTTCATATGTGACGAATGTGTAGAACTTTGTATGGATATTATCAAAGAAGAAAATAAAAGTTCTTTGATAAAACATCAAGATGGAGTTCCTACTCCTAAAGAAATATGTACTGTTCTAGACGATTACGTAATAGGTCAAGTATTTGCTAAAGAAGTTTTATCTGTTGCAGTTCACAATCACTATAAAAGACTAAATCACGAAACTAAAAATAATAAAGATATAGAATTATCCAAATCAAACATACTGCTAGTAGGTCCAACAGGATGTGGCAAGACTTTGTTGGCACAAACTTTAGCTAGGATTTTAGATGTCCCTTTCACAATGGCAGACGCAACAACTTTAACTGAAGCTGGATACGTTGGAGAAGACGTTGAAAATATTATTTTAAAATTATTACAAGCAGCGGATTACAATGTAGAAAAAGCTCAAAGAGGAATTGTATATATCGATGAGGTTGACAAAATTAGCAGAAAGTCTGAAAATCCTTCTATAACCAGAGACGTTTCAGGTGAAGGGGTACAACAAGCTCTATTAAAAATAATGGAAGGAACAATAGCTAGTGTTCCACCCCAAGGTGGAAGAAAACATCCTCAACAAGAATTTTTACAAGTAGATACAACAAATATTTTATTTATTTGCGGGGGAGCTTTTGCCGGGCTAGATAAAATTATTGATAGAAGAGGCAAAGGAACATCAATTGGTTTTGGCGCAGAAGTCAAAAGCATTGAGGAAAAAAAATTATCTGAAACAATGAAACATCTAGAACCTGAAGATTTAATAAAATATGGTTTAATTCCTGAGTTTATTGGAAGAATGCCAATCATCGCTACATTAAATGATTTGGATGAGAAGTCTTTAATAACTATTTTAAAAGAACCGAAAAATTCTTTGACTAAACAATACAAAAGGTTATTTGAATATGAGAATGTAGAACTAGAATTTAAAGAGGACGCACTTGCCGAAATAGCAAAAAAAGCTATAAGTAAAAAAACTGGTGCTAGAGGCTTAAGATCTATTTTAGAAACGATTCTTTTAAAAACTATGTTCGAATTACCTGAATTAGAAAATGTACTAAAAGTGACTATAGATAAGTCAGCAGTTAAAGGAACTACTGACCCAATTGTCACATATGGTAAAAAACAATCAACATCTGTAGCTTAAATTATTAATAAGGTTCTTGAAATAAGGCTACTAATTGCCATATAGTTAAGTATGTCAAATACTAATTTAAAACCATTACTGCCATTACGAGACATCGTAATATTTCCTTCTATGGTAGTACCTTTATTTGTAGGAAGAGAAAAATCTATAAAAGCTCTACAGGAGGTAATGAAAACAGATAAATCAATCGTTCTTGTAACTCAAAAAAATTCAGAGGTTGACGATCCAGGTACAAAAGATATTTTTGCTTATGGATGTCTTAGTAAAGTGCTACAATTATTAAAACTACCAGACGGCACAGTAAAAGTATTAGTCGAAGGTTTGAGAAGAGTAAAAATACTAGAGATTATTGACAAAGATCAGAACCAATTTTTAAGTTGTGAGTCAGAAATTGCTGACGATATGAACATTACTAAAGACGCAGAAGTTTATGCTTTAAACCTTGTAAAAAAGTTTGAAAAACTTCAAGTCTTAAATAAAAGAGATTTAGCAGAAACAGTAACGAATATTAAAAAATTGAATAACCCTAGTAAAATTGCAGACAATATTGCTTCTAATTTAACCATTCCAATTTTTGAAAAACAAGAATTACTTGAACAAAAGGATTTGAAAAAAAGACTAGAAAAATTATTTGAAATTGTCGACAAAGAAACAAGCGTTATTTCTGTTGAAAAGAAAATTAGAGGTAGAGTTAAAAATCAAATGGAAAAAACTCAAAGAGAGTACTATCTAAATGAACAGTTAAAAGCTATTCAAAAAGAATTGGGTGAAATTGATGAGGGTAAAGACGAGATTACCAATCTGAGCAAATCCATAATTAAAGCTAAGATGCCTAAACTAGTTCAGGAAAAATGTTTATCTGAATTAAAAAAATTAAAATCGATGAGTCCAATGTCTGCGGAAGCAACTGTAGTTAGAAACTACTTAGACTGGATGACGGAATTACCATGGAGCAATAAAAGCAAAACAAATAACGATCTTAAAAAAGCTCAGAATATTCTTGACGAAGATCATTTTGGATTAGAAAAAGTAAAAGAGAGAATTATAGAATTTTTAGCGGTTCAAAAAAGAATTCAAAAGATGAAAGGTCCAATTTTATGTTTAGTAGGTCCTCCAGGAGTTGGTAAAACTTCTTTAGGAAAATCAATAGCCAAAGCGACTGGAAGGAAGTTTATTAGAATATCTTTAGGTGGTATTCGAGATGAAGCAGAAATAAGAGGTCACAGGAGAACTTACATCGGTTCTCTTCCAGGTAAAATAATACAAATGATGAAAAAAGCTGGAACTAAAAACCCACTATTTTTATTGGACGAAATAGACAAAGTAGGTAACGATTACAGAGGAGACCCTTCTTCAGCATTACTTGAAGCTCTAGATCCTGAACAAAACAAAGAATTCAACGATCATTATTTGGAGGTTGATTACGATCTTTCAGATGTAATGTTTGTAACTACAGCCAACACACTAAATATACTTCCTCCTCTACTTGATAGAATGGAAGTTATAAGAATTCCTGGTTACACAGAAGACGAAAAAGTTAATATTTCTCAAAAATACCTAATACCTAAACAAAATGAAAATAATGGTCTTAAAAAAAATGAATGGGAAATAACTAAAGAAATTAATAGAAAAATTATAAGAAATTACACTAGAGAATCTGGTGTAAGGAATTTGGAAAGAGAAATTTCAAAAATCGCTAGAAAAACGGTTAAAAAAATAGACTCTAAAGAAAAAATAAACAACCCATTAAAAGATAATGATCTTCTTGAATTTTTAGGGGTAGAAAAATTTAAATATGGAGAAATAGAGTCTCATAATAGAATTGGGGTAGTTACTGGATTAGCTTGGACAGAGGTAGGAGGAGAAATTCTTAAAATTGAAACGGCTGTTATGCCTGGGAAAGGTAAAATGCAAATTACTGGTAAGTTAGGCGATGTAATGCAAGAGTCAGTTAAAGCAGCTAAGTCATATATTAGATCAAAAAGTTTAGATTATGGAATAATTCCTCCAGTATTTGATAAAAAAGATTTTCACATTCATGTTCCAGAGGGAGCAACACCTAAAGATGGACCTTCAGCAGGGGTAGGTATGGTTACATCTATAGTCTCTGCGATAACTGAAATACCAGTTAACAAAGATGTTGCAATGACGGGTGAGATAACCCTCAGAGGAATAGTTTTGCCTATTGGAGGCCTAAAAGAAAAATTATTAGCAGCTCATAGAGCTGGAATTAAAAAAGTTTTAATACCGCATGATAATGAAAAAGATTTAAGTGAAATACCATCAATTATTAAAAAAAGTATTAAAATTATTCCAGTAAAAAATGTGGATGAAGTATTAAAAGTAGCACTTACAAAGCCGTTAAAAAGAAAAGAATGGGTTGAAGTAGAACAGATTAAGAAAAATAATAACGAAAAAGGCGCTGTAACTAGCAGACATTAACTATCTTGTGTCAATCTAGCCATTTATTAAATATTTCTTCGTTATTAACTACATATGAAGGCAGTAAACTTTTTTCAATTTTTTGAAGCTTAAAATTACCAGACCATTTAAAACCTTTTTGATCTACAGCATGATCATACACAACCTTTTTTTGCTCTATCATTCTCTTTAAGTCATTTATATTTAGTCCACTTTCCTCATATTCGAAGTGGTGTGCAAAATTTTTTAATTTTTTCTCAAGTTGTTCTGGAGTACGTATATTTGTAAAATGCCAACCACCATTCTCAACGTAGTAATTATTGCTATATTTTTTTTTTGAAAAAAGTAAATCAATACGCCATTTTGGATAATTTTTAGATTTTATATTTCTCAACCATTGAGGTGAAATAAGATTTTTTTTCCTACATGCTTTTGACCCAAACCAAGTGAAATTTGGGTACACAAGGTTTAGCTTATAGTAAAACATCTTTTGTTTGAAAATAATAATTTTATTGTTAATATTGTTAAAGTTTATATTTTCAAGATTAGGAATTTCATCTAAGTCACTAATCAATACAATATCTTCATCTTTAATTTCCTCAAAACCTTTTGATAGATTTTGTCTTTGAAATATGTCCCGGGCATATCCATTATAAACAGTCTTTTGGTCTTTTATCTCTTTACTATCATATGTTTCTATTTTTTTTAAATTTGGAGGAGGACTATCTATTATAATATAATTTATTTTATCTTTAAATTCTGGAAATTTTTGTATATCAAAATTAAGTTTTTTTTTTGAACCATTATGAGTATACGTTGCTTCAGTAATAATGAATTTTTTGACATATTTATTTAAGGTGTTAAGCCTTATATTTAAAAGAAGGTCTTCATCAAAGTACATGAAACAGTCGTAGATATTCATCATTATTGAGTTATAATAAAAACTAATATATGTAAATTACAAAATATTAAATTAAATGAAAAAAATAATTATTACCGGTGGTTTAGGCTATATAGGAACCGAACTATGTAAAATTTATTCTGGTTACAGCTGGAATGATGAAATAACAATAATCGATAATAGATTTATATCTGAGAGAGTAAACCAGCTAAGAAATTGGAATATGAATTTTATTCACGGAGATATTTTGGATAAAGAATTAATGAGTCAAAATTGTAAAGACGCTGATATAATTCATCATCTTGCAGGTATAACTGATGTACCTAGGGTAAAAAGTGAGAGCAATGACACTCATGATGCTAAAATAAAGTCAGTGGCTGAAATCGGAACTCAAAATATACTAGATACAATGAAGAGTAATTGTAAAATAATTATGCCTTCTACACACGTTGTTTTTGAAGGCATTAAGGAAGTCAGAAATGATATTTTAGAAAATGAAGAGACAAATCCTGTTTTATCTTATGGAAAATCTAAAGACTTAAATGAAAAACAATTAAAAAGTTCTGGGAAAAACTATATAATTTTACGATTAGGTTCTGTATACGGTTATTCAACTGATACGGCTAGAATTGATATAATGCCTAATTTTTTTTCAAAAATGGCATCTCAAGGAGGTACGTTAAAACTTTTTTCAGGCGGTAGACAGGTAAAAAGCTTAGTACCATTAATAGATGTAGCTAGGTGTTTTAAATTCATGGAAGAGAGAGATGATATTTCCAAAGATATTTTTAATTTAACGAAAGATACTGTGACAGTAAAACAAGTTGCTCAAATATGTAAAAAATATTCTCCAAGCATAACTCTTAAAGAAACAAATGATGAAGTTCCAAATTTAGGTTTCTCATTATCTAATAAAAAAATACTAAGCGAAGGGTTTCGTTTTTTATATGATCTAGATGAGAGCATAAAAGAAATGATATCAAAATGGTCTAAAAAAGAATTTATTGGTGATTTAGAATATGTTTGTGATGGTACGAATGAATATGTAGATAATAGAGGTAAAATTAGTAATCATGAATTAACTGAACCAATAAATTTAATCGGTTTAATTAATTCAAAGAAAGGAACAATAAGAGCCAATCATTACCACCCTCAACAAGAGCAAAAATGTCTATTTACTAAAGGACAAATTATAGAGGTGTATCAAGATATAATTAATAGTAATTCACCAAAAATAACGCAAGTAGTTAACGAAGGTCAGTTATCTGTAATAAAACCGAATGTAGCGCATACGATGGTTTTTTCTAAAGATACAACTTTTTTAAATCTTGTTAGAGGAGAAAGAGAGCACGATAATTATGGCATTACACATACAATCAAACATGTTTTCGTAGATGAAAAAGAAAAAAACTTATTATTAAGTTGTTATAAATTTGAGTGTAGATCTTGTGGTAATACAAAATTACAAAGAGTAGTTTCTTTAGGCTATCAACCATTGGCCAACAATTTACTAAAAAAAAAGGATGAAGAATGTGAACTTTACCCCCTTGAAGTTAATTATTGTAGCAATTGCCATAACTGTCAATTATCAGTCGCTGTAAATCCAAAAAAAATGTTTTCTAATTACTTATATACATCATCAACATCACTATCCTTTAGAAATCATTTCAAGTCTGCTGCAGATAAATATATAAAACTATTTAAATTAAATCCAAAAAAATCTTATATTTTAGATATTGGCAGCAATGATGGAATAGCATTAAAACCTTTCAAAGATCTAGGTTTTAAAAATTTATTAGGTATAGAGCCAGCAAAAAATTTAGCTAAGGTTGCAAATAAAAATAAGATAAAAACTTTTAATGGATTTTTAGAAAAAAAGAATCTTAAAAAAATTAAAAATAATGCTGATATCATATTGGCGTCAAATGTTTTTGCACACTCAGATAAATTAAAAGAGATGGCAGAATGTATGTTTTCTACAATTAGTAAAAAAGGTGTTATAATTATAGAAATACAGTATTTAATGAACACTCTTAAAGATCTTACTTTTGATAATATTTACCATGAACATTATAACTACTGGTCATTGACATCTTTAAAAAACTTTTTTAATCAATTTGAAGCAAAGATCTTTAAAGCAGAAAAAATTGATACTCATGGCGGTTCTTTAAGAATATATGTCAAAAAGAATAAAAAAATTAAAATTGAAAAAAGTGTTAGTGAAATTATAAAAGAGGAAGAAAAATTTGGTATAAAAGAATTTAATACTTACAAAAAATTTGGTGAAAAAGTTTACAAAATTAAAGATAATATTATCAATAATTTAAAAAACTTAAAAAAAACAAATAAACAAATTATAGGCTACGGCTCTCCAGCAAAAGCAACCACAGCATTAAATTTTTTTGGAATTACTAATGAAATTGATTTTATAGTTGAAGACAATAAACTTAAGCATGGCAAATATATTCCTGGAGTGAAAATACCAATTAAAGACAAATCAACTATAAAGAATAAAGATAATGCTATCCTAGTTCTTGCTTGGAATTTTTTTAATGAGATTAAAAAAAATAATTCAAATTTATCTAAAAACTTTATAAATATTAAAGATTTAGAAAATTAATTATCTTTAATATATTGCTCAGCTTCATTTATAATTTTCATCGTATCTACAGGCAAATCTTTAGACCGTGTCTCTGGTAAATCTGAGTGATATTTTAATTCTTCTTGCAATATATCTTGAACGGCATCTAATATTTCATTAGTGTCATATTTTTTTTCCATAATTTTAATATTATCTAATTAAATCAAAAAAAATTAGTTTCAGATTGTTAAGTGTTTCAAATAAATAATTTATATAAATTTCTAAAAAGGGATATTCTAAAATTATTATTTCTTGTGTTAAGTTTAGTATACCAGTTAGAGTTATTAAAAAAACAAAAGAGGTTAAGATATAATTATAGAATCCAAAACTTCTTTTTTTGCTAAAACTTTGTTTTTTTTTGATTATAGGTGCACTTGAGGGATCAATAATCTTGATTCCATGTTTCTTTTTAAGGTATTCCTCAGAATACAAATTAACATCACCTCTTTTTTTGGCTTTCTTTTTTTTAGGCATTGTCTTTTTAGTCTTTTGAATTAAGGTCTCCTTTTCAGGACTTTTGGAAGCTAATTTGATTGGATATTGTGTCCATTTATTTCCACAAGAACTACATTGCACTAATCTACCTGAGTCTGTAATAGCTGCGTCAGGTACATTAAACTTTTTTTCACATGATTTGCATTGAATAATCATATATTTCAATAATACAGTTATTTTGATGAAACATACATTAAAATTTTATTTTTTTTACATTATAAAATTTTTGTTGTATATGTCTGTTCTGTTTTAATTAGGGCGGTTAGCTCAGTTGGTAGAGCATCTCGTTTACACCGAGAGGGTCATAGGTTCGAGTCCTTTACCGCCCACCAAATTAAAAAGTGGGGGTGT
>MDTB01170871.1_pt1 | contig 37347 bp, 29 predicted proteins | sample 811161 | NCBI WGS metagenome assembly MDTB01 (sample SAMN05326650, study PRJNA326480) | marine metagenome | isolation source: seawater | place: Mediterranean Sea | collected 2009 | reverse complement strand
TGTTGTTTTAATCAAAGGTCTATTTACAGATTATGTAAAAATAATTCGGGACGGTATTGAAAAAAACCTTGCCAACCCAGGACCATCGAAGCCTACGCCATGGCATCAGGATAGCCCATATTATTTTGTTGAAGAAGCGCAAAATATCAGCTTCTGGTCACCAATGGGTCAAATTAAAAATGCATCACTTAGATGTGTTGCAGGCTCTCACAAATGGGCAAAAGCTGTTCTTCCCCAAAAGTGGTTAAATGAAGAAAATTTTTTTAAAAATAAACAAAATTTCATGGAAGTCCTAGATCCTGACTCTGACAAAAATATGCAAATAAAAGAATTTCCAATGGATCCTGGCAATTCTGTTGCTTTTAACTTTCGAATTTTGCACGGAGCCCGAGGAAATAAAAGTAATTTACAAAGACGCGCTTTTTCCCTTAGATTAGTTGGCGATGATGCCCGATTTGTGGAGAGAGGGGAAAGAACATCACCGCCTTTTCCAAATCATGGTATGGATTCTGGACAAACTCTTCGAGAAGATTGGTTTCAGATAACTTATTCAAATTAAGTATGACTCTGTTCATGTTAACTGGTAAAGTCACTACACCTGTACTAAATTATTATACACCTGTACCAAATTATTAAAGGAAAATTATTGGGTTTTTTGTACATAAGTTTTTTGGCAGTTGTACAAGGTATCACTGAATTTTTACCTGTGTCTTCGTCCGGTCATTTATTTTTAATGTCGAAAATATTTAATCAGCCAGATCAAACTCTTCAGGTCGACGTAGCGGTTCACTTTGGAACATTAGTAGCAATAACTCTGTTTTACAAAAACGATATTACTTCACTCCTATCGGGTATTAACAAAACCATCAGCCTAAACTTTTATCACAGAGATGCCCGTTTTTTGCATTTAATTATTCTAGCTACATTGCCTGTTATTTGTGTTGGCTTCGTTTTAAAAATAACTGGTCTAATTTACGAAATCAGATCCATAAAAACTATTGGTTGGAGCATGATTATCTTTGGATTAATTCTCTTTCTAGCCGATAAATCAGGGCAAAAGAACCGGCTTAAAAATTCTTGGTCATACCGAGACGCTTTAATAATGGGCACTTGGCAAGCAATCGCGCTGATACCTGGAACATCACGATCTGGAACTACAATTTCCGGGGCAATGTTTCTTGGTTTTTCTCGCGAAAGTAGTGTTAATTTATCTCTTATAATGTCAGTGCCGACCATACTTGCGTCGTCACTACTCCTTTTAATCGATTTAATCCGAATTGATTTTGACAATGCCGATCCTACTGTTCTTCTGTGCGCTTCAACTTTATCGTTTCTCACGGCTATGACAGCACTTTTTGTATTCGTTCGATATGTAAGAGTATATAGCTTTACTCTTTTTATTATTTACCGGTGTCTCCTCGGTTTTTTGATTTTGTATCTGGCGTATACTTGATTAAAATGGATAAAAAATGGAATCAACGTAATCTTGCATTTGAAATGGCCATGGGGTAGAACGACGTTTCTTAATTGAAAACCATATTTTAAGTCTGTTATTAGAAGCAACTTAATTTATAAAATAGTGATTATGTTTTTTGGTACATAACAAACATTGAACTACAGGTTAATTGTATTAGTTAAATACTAGATAGTAAAGATTATGAGTTTTCGACGTAAATAGGGGTTCAAATGAAATTAACAACAAAAATTGCGATTTCTGAAACTATAGACGAGACAAAGCCATGCGATGGCCAAGAAGAATCTAAAAATGTTGGTTTATATGATCCCAAAAACGAACATGACGCTTGCGGTCTCGGTTTTATTGCGAACTTTAAAGGAAAGAAATCCCATAAAATAATTCAAGATGGAATCAAAATTCTTGAAAATTTGGAACACAGGGGAGCAACTGGAGCCGATCCATTAGTAGGCGATGGTGCGGGAATGTTGACACAAATACCTCACAACTTCTTTGATGAAGAATGTAAGAAAATTGGGTTCAATCTTCCAAATCATGGTCAATATAGCGTAGGGTTTTTCTTCACACCACGAGAACCAAAGGTCCAAAACTTAATTAAATCAGAAATAGAAAAAATTGCAGCTGCTTCCCAACAACCGCTAATTGGGTGGCGCGCTGTCCCAACGGATAATTCGGGATTGTCCCAAGATCCCGAAATTCTTGCAGCTGAACCAATGCACTGGCAAGGTTTTTTTTCTAGGCCACCCGGTTTGTCAGACGACACTTTTGAAAGAAATATATATATATTACGTCGAACAATATCTAATGCTATTCGAGATCAAATAATTAGACGCGAAGACTTCTACCCTGTCTCAATGTCCTCTAGAACAATTGTTTACAAGGGAATGTTTTTAGCTGACCAACTTGCGCCTTATTATCAGGATCTAACGGACTCACGATTTGAATCTGCACTAGCGATGGTTCATCAACGATTTTCAACAAACACATTTCCATCTTGGCGATTAGCACACCCTTACAGAATGGTCGCTCACAATGGCGAAATTAATACAAAGCAAGGAAATGTAAATTGGATGGCCGCGCGCCAAGCAACACTTTCATCCCCACTGTTTGGGGAAAGTATTAACAAGATCTGGCCAGTTTCATATGATGGAGAATCAGATACAGCTTGTTTTGACAACGCATTAGAACTTCTTTTTCAAGGTGGGTACTCGATTCCTCATGCTGTTATGATGATGATACCAGAAGCATGGTCAGGAAACCCACTTATGCAAAAACAACGAAAAGCATTTTATGAATATCATGCTTCTCTAATGGAACCCTGGGATGGCCCGGCTGCAATTACTTTTACGGATGGAAGAAAAATTGGCGCAACGTTAGATAGAAATGGGCTGCGGCCAGCCCGATACTTCGTCTTGGATGATGACACCGTTGTCTTAGCTTCGGAGGCAGGGACACTTCCAATCGATGAACGTAAGGTCATGACAAAATGGCGACTACAGCCCGGTAAAATGCTCCTTATCGATTTAGAAAACGGTAAAATAATCTCAAACGAAGAGATTAAAGATGAATTATCAACTCAAAACCCGTATAACGACTGGCTTCAAGAAACGCAAATTGTACTCGAAAACTTGAAGGGAAATAAGTCCTCTCCACGTAAGTACTTCGGCAATGATCTTATGAATGGTCAAAAAGCCTTTGGATACACCCAAGAAGACATAAAACTTCTTATGACACCCATGGCTACGACAGGTCAGGAGGCCTTAGGCTCAATGGGAACTGATACCCCAATATCAGCCATGTCCAACAAACAGAAATTATTATATACATACTTTAAACAAAATTTTGCTCAAGTAACGAACCCGCCAATTGATCCGATCAGGGAAGAGTCTGTTATGAGTTTAGTTTCGTTTATTGGTCCAAGACCAAATCTGTTTGATCTAAAGCATCTATCAACTAGAAAAAAATTAGAAGTCAAACAACCTATACTTCGGAATTCTGATTTACAAAAAATAAGGGACATAAGCGATATTGGCGACAATCATTTTGTATCAAAGGTTCTTGACTCAACTTATAACATTGAGAATGGTCCCGAGGGAATGGAAGCCGCTCTGAATAGTCTTTGCGATAGAGCCGAAAAAGCTGTCGTTAGTGGTGATAATATCATAATATTATCTGATCGTCAGTTCGGTCCACAACGAGTAGCAATCCCAATGCTACTAGCCACAGCTGCTACTCACCATCATTTAATTAGAAAGGGTCTTCGAACTTCAGTAGGTTTAGTTATAGAATCTGCAGAACCACGTGAAGTGCATCACTTTGCCGTTTTGGCAGGGTACGGTGCTGAAGCTATAAACCCTTATCTCGCTTTTGAAACCCTAGCTGAAATGCACCATAATAATTATTTCCCAAAAGAAGTTGACGAAAAGGAAGTAATAAAGAGATACATCAAATCGATTGATAAAGGTCTTCTAAAAGTTATGTCAAAGATGGGTATTTCAACTTATCAATCCTATTGTGGTGCGCAAATATTTGATGCTCTTGGTCTATGCACAGAGTTTGTAAGCAAATATTTCTCAGGGACAACCACTCAAATCGAAGGAATCGGGCTGAAGGAAATTGCAATCGAGACATTTAACCGTCATAATGAGGCTTACAGTAATGTTCCAATACTGCAACACGCACTTGATGTAGGAGGAGATTACGCACTACGACAACGTGGCGAAGTTCACGCTTGGACATCTGAGGAAGTAACTAACCTTCAACATGCTGTGAGAGGCAATAATGCCGCAAACTATAAAACTTATGCAGAATCTATAAACAGTCAGCAGGAGAGACTCCTTACGATTCGAGGTCTTTTCAAATTAAAAGGTTCAAAAGAAACTGGAAGACCCCAAGTTAAAATAGAAAACGTAGAACCAGCTGTAGAAATAGTAAAAAGATTCTCAACTGGAGCAATGTCATATGGCTCTATTTCAGCGGAGGCTCATGAAAATTTAGCCGTCGCAATGAACAGATTAGGAGGCAAATCTAATACTGGAGAAGGAGGAGAGGAAGTAGACCGGTTCACAACCATGAAAAATGGAGACAGTAAAAGATCTGCTATTAAACAAGTAGCTTCAGGACGGTTTGGTGTAACGACTGAATATCTTGTTAATTCGGATATGATTCAAATAAAAATGGCTCAGGGCGCTAAACCAGGTGAAGGTGGGCAGCTACCTGGTCATAAAGTGGACGCAGTTATCGCAAAGGTAAGGCATTCAACGCAAGGTGTAGGTTTAATTTCACCGCCTCCCCATCATGATATTTACTCCATTGAAGATTTAGCACAACTTATTTTTGATCTCAAAAACGTTAATCCATCATCAGATATATCTGTTAAACTTGTCTCAGAGGTAGGCGTCGGTACCGTCGCTGCTGGTGTTGCGAAAGCTCGAGCTGACCATGTAACCATTTCTGGAATGGAAGGAGGTACGGGGGCAAGTCCACTTACCTCAATTAAACATGCAGGTTCACCATGGGAAATGGGACTTGCTGAAACCCACCAAACTTTAGTTAAAAACAAACTTCGGTCACGTATATCGGTTCAAGTAGATGGTGGATTGCGTACTGGAAGAGATGTTGTAGTCGGAGCACTTTTAGGAGCCGATGAATTTGGTTTTTCAACAGCACCACTGGTTGCTTCAGGTTGCATTATGATGAGAAAGTGTCATCTTAATACCTGCCCCGTCGGAGTCGCCACTCAAGACCCCGTATTAAGAAAACGTTTTACCGGTCAACCGGAGCATGTAATAAACTTCTTTTTCTTTGTAGCTGAAGAAGTAAGGGAAATAATGGCTGACTTAGGATTTACGAACTTTAATGATATGATAGGTCAACTAGATGTATTAGATCAAGAAAAGGCAATAAAACACTGGAAAGCTCAAGGTTTAAATTTTAAAAATTTATTCTATCAACCAAAAGAGTCTAAACATGTACCAATTTATAACTGTGAAGAGCAAAATCATCACATTGAAAACGTGCTAGATAGACGACTTATAAAGGAATCGCGTCCTGCCTTACTTAACAAGGAAATAGTTAATCTCACCCTTCCTATTTCTAATTTCAACCGGTCTACTGGTGCGATGCTATCGGGTGAAATAGCTCGCCGCTTCGGACATGCCGGTCTTCCAGATGATACTATTCACATAAAGTTCAATGGTACGACAGGTCAGGCTTTTGGCGCGTGGGTTTGTAATGGTATCACCCTGGAAGTAGAAGGCGAAGCCAATGATTATGTAGGAAAAGGTTTATCTGGCGGTCGGTTGATTGTTTATCCACCTAAAGCTGCAAAAAAAATAGACCCAACAAAATCTATTATTGCCGGAAATACTGTTCTTTATGGAGCCATTGAGGGTGAATGTTATTTGCGAGGCGTAGCTGGAGAACGTTTTGCCGTTAGAAATTCAGGAGCTACTACAGTTGTAGAGGGAGTAGGCGACCACGGATGTGAATACATGACGGGTGGCGTAGTAGCTGTTTTGGGTTACACGGGAAGGAATTTTGCAGCAGGTATGTCAGGAGGGATCGCTTACGTCTTTGATGAAGACGGCTCTTTTTCCAATAGGTGCAACTTGGCAATGGTGGAATTAGAACCAGTACCAGAAGAAGATGACTTAATGGAATCAGAACATCATCACGGTGGAGATATAGAGCATCATGGAAGAGTCGATGTTTCAAAAGACATGACAAGACATGACGATGAAAGATTAAGAAAACTGATTGAAAACCATAAACAATATACTGGCTCTGCATTAGCAAGTAAAATGCTTAAAAACTGGGAAAATTATAGACCAAAATTTGTAAAAGTTATGCCTACAGAATATAGAAGAGCATTAGCAGAAATTGCAGAAGCTCAGCAGTCTTCTGGCGCTGCCGCTTAAAACTATAGAATATTTACGGAGTAAAATAATGGGAAAAGTAACTGGTTTTTTAGAGTTAGATCGTCAAGATAGAAAATACAGACCCGCTTCAGACCGAATTAGAAATTTTAAAGAATTTGTTATACCACTGCCTGAGCAAACCCTTAAAGATCAAGCTAGTCGCTGTATGGACTGCGGTATACCTTTCTGCCACGACGTCAAAGGATTAAAGGGTTGCCCTTTAAACAATCAAATTCCAGATTGGAATGATTTGGTTTATCGGGGCGAATGGGAAAAAGCAAGCCATGACTTACACTCGACAAATAATTTTCCAGAATTCACCGGTCGCATTTGTCCCGCCCCCTGTGAAGCGTCATGTACCCTAAATATCATCGATAATCCTGTTACCATTAAATCGATAGAATGCGCTATCGTTGATAATGCGTGGCAAAACAACTGGATTGTTCCACAATATTCTCAAAATAAAACAGGGAAAAAAATAGCTGTCATAGGTTCTGGACCAGCCGGGTTAGCATCAGCTCAACAATTAACAAGAGTTGGGCATGAAGTTCATTTATACGAAAAAAATGCAAAATTCGGAGGCCTATTACGATATGGCATTCCCGATTTCAAAATGGAAAAATCACATATAGATCGTCGCATAGCACAGATGGAGAGTGAAGGTGTCATTTTTCACAACAATACAAAAGTTGGTCAAGATATAAAGATGAGTGATTTAACAAGTGAGTTTGATGCAATAATTCTATCTGGTGGCGCTGAAAAACCAAGAGATCTGCCAATCGAAGGACGACAACTTGAAGGTATTAATTATGCGATGAATTTCTTACCTCAGCAAAATCGCCGTGTAGCAAATGAACCAATTGAAAACATTGAACCAATTCTTGCCTCTAACAAACACGTCATAGTTATTGGTGGAGGGGACACTGGATCAGACTGTATTGGAACTTCAATACGCCAAGGAGCATTATCGGTTACACAATTAGAAATTATGCCAACACCACCTGAAAAAGAGGACAAGCTAACTACTTGGCCTAATTGGCCACTTAAAATGCGAACCTCTTCAAGTCAAGAAGAAGGAGCTAATAGAGAGTTTTCTGTATTAACACAAAAGTTTGAAGGCGATAATGGTCATGTTACCTCTTTAAAATGCATCAAAGTAAACGAAAAATTTGAACCAATAAAAGGATCTGAATTTACTCTTAAAGCAGATCTAGTATTGTTAGCTATGGGCTTTGTTTCTCCTATCATTGATAATCTTACTCAAGATTTAAATCTAAATTACGACTCAAAAAATAATGTGTTTGCAAACGACAATGACTACAAAACTAACCACGAAAACGTCTGGGTCGCTGGAGATATGAGGCGCGGTCAATCTTTAGTTGTATGGGCAATCCGAGAAGGTCGCCAATGTGCACACGAAGTGGACAAAGCATTAATGGGTAAAACCTTTCTGCCTAGATAAAGTACTTAAAATCATTTTTTCGCGGACACGATAGTATCATTGTACTGACCATGAGGTCGATATGAATATAAATATAATGGAATAATAGTATCAATATTTTTTGGTATAATTTTTAAATCTTCAAAAGACTTATTACGATTAGAAAAAACATTATCCTCTCTTAATTGCAACACATTATCTCGCGTAAATGGCACAGGTCCAAGACCCAAAGTTACTTTATTAATAAACTCAAAAACCACCGCCATCAAATTCGCTACCATAACGGGAATACTAAATATTACTCTTTTTCTTCGAATCACATAAAGCATTTTTTCTATTAGTTGCTTGAAAGTAAGTATTTCTGGACCACACAATTCAAATACTCCCATCAGGTCTTCTCCAATTGCGATCTTTTCTACTGCTAAAGCCACATCATCCACATACACTGGCTGAAATTTAGTATTTCCGCCAATTAATGGCACGATCACGCTTTTCACTGCGATAGATGCGTATCTATTGAAAAAGCTATCTTCATGCCCAAAAATTAATGATGGTCTAATAATGATTGTATTGGTAAAGATTCTTTTAATGTTTTCTTCCCCTCGCGCTTTTGAACTCGAATAAATACTCATTGATTTCCTATCTACCCCAACAGAAGAAATATGGATAAATTTTTCAACCCCTAGTTTTGAACATTGTTCTGCTATTAACGCTGGAGCTTCAACGTAATATCGTTTAAACTGTTTTTTTGCTGTTTCATTAAGTGGTCCAGCTATACAGTTAATTACTAATTTGGACCCAGGTATACACGATGAAACAGCAATTGGGTTGAATGCTGAGCACTCAAAAACATCAACTTGTCCAACTTCCCCATAAGTTTTTAAAAAAAGAGCTTCATTCGGTTTTCGGACGGCAACCCTTACTCTCCAACCGCATTTTACCAAACGTCTAACAATATATTTTCCAACAAATCCAGAACCCCCAAAAACCGTTGCTACAGGTGAACTTGCGTGTAAAATTTTAACCATATGGAACTTTCTAAAAACTTGTGATTTGTTGTATAAAAATATTTGAAACGACAGTTAAAAGAATTTACACATTCTTATTCAATAATACAATCTTAGTTAGCTCCAATTAAAATTAATATTAGTATTGTAGCAATTCTTGTATCCCTATTTTGGTATCATTGATGTTATCAACAATCAGGACTATATATTAATAGTAATATTTTGTACCATTTAGATTAAATTTTATTTCCATAAATAAAAATTAATTTTAAGGAAGCCCAGGATGACTAACTATTTATATCATAATGACATACCAGATAACTTGAATTTAGGAAAAGTTGTAGCTATTGATACAGAAACAATGGGGCTTAACCCAAACCGTGATAGGTTGTGCTTAGTCCAAATTTCCTCTGGTGATGGAAATGCGCATTTAGTTCAAATTTCTCAAAATCAAAAAGTTGCTCCAAACCTATGCAAATTATTAGAAAGCCAAGATATTTTAAAAATATTCCACTTTGGAAGGTTTGATATAGCCGTACTTTATAACCGATTTAATGTCTTATGTACATCGGTGTATTGTACAAAGATTGCATCAAAACTGGTCCGCACATTCACTGACCGCCATGGCCTAAAGAACCTTTCAAATGAATTGCTTTCAATAGATATATCAAAACAACAACAAAGTTCAGATTGGGGAAATCCAAACCTTACACAAGCTCAAATAGATTACGCAGCATCTGATGTATTACACCTTCACAGAATAAAAGAAGAATTAGATAAAAGATTAGATCGTGAAAATCGGAATGAGATAGCAAGAAGTTGTTTTGATTTTTTACCTAAAAGAGCCCAATTAGATATTTTAGGATGGTCCGAAACCGATATTTTCTCGCACTCATGACGATCAAACTAAATGATTTGACTCAAAATTTAACTATCTACAGAAAATAAGTTTTTTGGACAGTAATAAATTATGATCACCTACTCAAAAATTATTGTTTTTTTAAAAATAGTTTTCTTCGTTGCTTCTCTGTCTATTCTTGGAATCTTATTTATTATATCACCACCAGACAAATTTGGAGAACCCGTAAAAGTTTCAACGCGCGGACTAGAAAAAAATATTGCGTATCAAATAATTGGTGCAAAATTACGCGGTGCTTCTGAAACTGGGCATAGATTCGATTTTGAAGTCGGTTCTATTGATCCTCACCAAAACAACCCGGAAGAATTTGCTTTTACCAATTTAAATGGAACACTCTCAATTCATGAAAAAGACATTTATAATATTTCTGCAAAAAAAGCACACGTTAGTTCTAATGAAAGTTTTGTCGATCTAATTGGAGACTTAAATATAAAAACAAAAAGTGGTATCTCTGGAAAAAGTCAAAAAGTTCGTCTAGATTGGGACTCAGATGATAAAGTAGTTTCAAGCAAAGTGGAATTGACCACGCCAATAGGAAGAATCTATGGTGGAACCATGAGGATTTCAACAACAACATTGTCTGACAGAATAAACACGCGTATTGAGATTGTAGACGGCGTGAAACTTATTTACGAACCTGATGAATTAGAAAAGATTAAATGATGTTAAAAACTTTCAAATACAGTCATATATTAATTTTTATCTTTATAATTACTCGATCTAATATTGCTCTAGCAGAGGCGCAACTTGGAATTGAAACTTTCAAAATTAACCCTGAATCAAAGATTGAACTCACGTCCCAATCAATGAAATTTGATAGTCGTACAGGTAAAACGCAATTTTTTAACGACGTCATTGTAAAATATGGAAACCTAACATTATCTGCTCAAACAATAATCTTTATTCAATCCGATAGTGAAAAAAAACCTAACAGTTTGACTTTTACTGCGTCTGGATCAATTATAATAAGTAGTGGTGAAAACTTTATTTACGGAGACGAAGCAATTTTTTTTGCTGAAAAGCAAGAATTAACTATAAATGGCAATGTAAGTTTACAACAAAAGGAAAACACCATAAACGGCGACAATTTAGTTCTAGATTTAAAAAATGGTGTAGCAAGTATTAGTGGCACTGTTAAAACAGTTATTAATCCCATTGGGAAAAAAAATGACATCTAATATCATACCTTCATTGACTTTAAAAACTGGATCAGCAGGTCTTAAAGTCCATAATCTAAGAAAAAGTTACAATTCTAAACCAATTTTAAGAGACATTAATTTATCTCTTTCTAGGGGAGAAGTTGTTGCATTATTAGGTCCAAATGGAGCCGGAAAGACAACGTGCTTTTACTCAATAGCAGGCCTAATTAACCCTGATTCTGGTACCATTCAAATAGACGGTCACGATGTGACTAGCCTACCAATGTATCGACGTGCCCGAATGGGTATTGGCTATTTGCCTCAAGAAGCTTCAATTTTTAGAGGTTTATCAGTGGAAGCAAACCTTAACGCCGTTTTAGAAATTTCGATAAAGGACCATGCTGAAAGAAGAAAGCGGCTTGATTCGTTATTGGCAGAGTTTTCAATTACCCACATTAGACAAGCTTCTGCAATATCTCTGTCTGGAGGAGAACGACGACGGGTTGAAATAGCGCGGTGTTTAGCGATTAAACCCAAATATATATTACTAGATGAACCATTCGCAGGGGTTGATCCAATAGCAGTAAATGAAATACGGTCATTAGTCTCACATCTTAAAAACCGTGATATTGGTGTGTTAATTACAGATCATAATGTGCGGGAAACATTAAAAATTGTTGATCGAGCTTACATTCTTCATGATGGAAATGTTTTAATGAGTGGTAGTCCTTCAGAGGTTGTAAAGGATTCAAAAGTACGCCAAGTTTATCTTGGAGATAGTTTCCGAACTTAGATTCTAATCTGAAAAATAAATAAACCAAAAAAAAGAATATTACTCTCAGTGGAAATTAAAAATATGAATATGCAAATAAATGGCAAACAAATAGATATTGGGGATTCGCTACGCTCTCACGCATCAAATAAAACTAAAGAATTAATTATAAAATATTCAAAATCAGCAACTGACTGTTCTATTTCTTTTTCAAAAGACAGACACGAATATTTTTGTGATATATCGATCCATCTTGCTACAGGAATAACGGTACAAGCTAGAGGAAAAGCTACAGATATATACGATAGTTTTGAAAAGTCCCTCGATAAAATAAGTAAGCAATTGAGACGATACAAGAGACGGCTCAAAAATCACCATAACGATAGAAAACAACCAATTGAATTCATAAACGCAAACTCTTACATCATTTCCAGCCACATTGAGAATGATCTTTTAGACGAAAAAGAATCACTCAAACCACTGATAATTGCTGAAATGCAAACAAAAATACCTACAGTATCTGTTGGAGAAGCTGTCATGCAAATGGAACTTTCTGGATCTAACATGTTGATATTTAGGAATTCTTCTCATCAAAAAATTAATATTGTTCATATTCGTGATGATGGAAACATTGGATGGGTTGATCCCGAGCTCAGTAACTAATATAAGCATTTTTTAATTTAATTGAGGGCAACAATGCTAGTGTCAGAAATTATTACTCAAGATAGAGTTCTATGCTTGTCTTCTGTATCAAGTAAAAAAAGGTTATTTCAAGAAATTTCAAATAACTTAGCTTTGGGATCTAGTTTAAGTATGGAAACTGTTTTTAACGCCCTCCAAGATAGAGAACAACTTGGTCCAACCGGAGTGGGCAATGGTATCGCCATACCCCACGCAAAAGTAAATGGTATTAACAATATTACTGGAATGTTCATAAGGCTGGAAAAACCTATTGAATTTGACTCAATAGACAAAAAAAAAGTTGATTTAATTTTTACAATTTTAGCACCAAGTGAAAGTGGCGTCGATCATTTAAAAGCTCTTGCAAAAGTATCAAGACTTCTTCGTGATCAAAACATCTGCACTAAATTAAGGTCTACAGAAGACAAAGTAGCGTTATTTTCAATACTAATTCAAGATTGGGATATTAAAGCCGCCTAACATAAAAAAATAATTATTCTAATTTTTACAGATTTATCAAAAATTTTAGATTAAACGGTTGTAGGATTTAAAATTCTTCCTATATACGATAGGAAATCGTAAATTTTTCGAATGGGTCGAGATAGTGAAAGGAGCCCTAATGTCAAAGGTTATTGGTATAGATTTAGGTACAACAAACTCTTGCGTAGCAATTATGGATGGTTCTGCTGCTAAGGTTGTAGAAAATTCTGAAGGGGCTCGGACAACACCATCGATCGTAGGTTTTACAGATGATGAACGTCTTGTTGGACAGTCTGCTAAAAGACAAGCAGTAACAAACCCTACAAACACACTTTTTGCCGTCAAACGCCTAATTGGACGAAGAATTGATGACCCGTTAGTGAATAAAGACAAGAAAATGGTACCATTTAAAATAACTGACGGTGGAAATGGAGACGCTTGGGTTGAAGCCAGAGATGAAAAATACTCTCCAAGCCAAGTGTCTGCTTTTATCCTCCAAAAAATGAAAGAGACCGCTGAAAGTTATCTTGGCGAAGATGTGTCAAAAGCCGTAATTACTGTACCTGCTTACTTTAATGATGCTCAAAGACAAGCAACTAAAGATGCCGGAAAAATTGCAGGACTAGAAGTTTTAAGGATTATAAACGAACCTACAGCTGCAGCACTTGCTTATGGTCTTGACAAAGAGGGCGGTAGAACAATCGCTGTTTATGATTTGGGCGGAGGAACTTTTGATATTTCTATACTAGAAATTGATGATGGATTATTTGAGGTAAAATCGACCAATGGAGATACATTTTTAGGTGGTGAAGATTTTGACATGCGGATCGTAGACTATCTGGCAAATGAATTTAAAAAAGAAAATGGAGTGGATTTAAAAAACGATAAAATGGCTCTTCAACGTCTCAAAGAAGCGGCAGAGAAAGCAAAAATTGAATTATCATCGTCCAGTCAAACTGAAATAAATCAACCATTTATTTCAATGGACCCCAAGACGAGCCAACCACTTCACATGGTTGTAAAGTTGACACGGTCCAAATTAGAAAGCCTTGTTGCAGAATTAATCACAAAATCTCTTAAGCCTTGCCAAGCAGCCTTAAAAGATGCCGGCCTCTCTAAGGGTGACATAGATGAAGTCGTCTTGGTTGGTGGAATGACTAGAATGCCAAAAGTTATGGACGAGGTCACCAAGTTTTTTGATAAAGAGCCTCACAAAGGAGTTAATCCTGATGAAGTTGTCGCAATGGGAGCGGCTATTCAGGCCGGCGTGCTCCAAGGTGACGTGAAGGATGTCGTGTTACTTGATGTAACACCACTCTCGCTCGGTATTGAGACTTTGGGAGGAGTTTTTACGCGATTAATTGATCGAAACACAACAATACCAACAAAAAAGAGTCAAATATTCTCAACTGCGGAGGACAACCAAAACGCAGTCACTATCAGAGTTTTTCAAGGCGAACGAGAAATGGCAACGGATAACAAAGTTCTTGGACAATTCAATTTAGAAAATATCGCACCTGCCCCCCGTGGAATGCCCCAAATTGAAGTGACATTTGATATCGATGCAAATGGTATCGTTTCAGTTTCAGCTAAAGATAAAGGAACTGGAAAAGAACAAAAGATTACTATCCAAGCATCTGGTGGATTGTCCGATGATGAAATTGACACCATGGTTAGAGAAGCTGAAGAAAACGCTGAAGCTGATAAAGAGAGAAAAGAATTAGTAGAGGCTAAAAATCAAGCTGAAAGTCTTATTCATGGGACAGAAAAATCCATTCAAGAACATGGTGACAAAGTTGACCCGACTACTATTGAAGCAATTGAATTATCGATTAAAGCTCTTCAAGAAACCTTATCAAGTGACGACGCAGACAAAATTCGGGCAAGATCTCAAGATGTTACCGAAGCTTCGATGAAACTAGGTGAAGCAATTTATAAAGCTGAAGCGGAAAGTAATGCCGAACCAGCAGAGGCAACTGATCCGAAAGGTGATGATGAAGATGTTTTTGATGCTGACTTTGAAGATTTAACTGATGAAAAAAAATAGTATAAACATAAGCGAAGTTAGTTAAAAACTCACCTAAAAGGTACCCTAATATGGCAAAACGTGATTACTATGATATATTAGGGTGCAGTAACTCAGCATCAGAAGCTGAACTGAAAAAAGCATACCGAACAAAAGCAAAAGAATTACATCCCGACCGTAACACTGACAAAAAAAACGCTGAAGAGGACTTTAAAGCGGTTAATGAAGCTTATGAGGTCCTTAAAGACCCAAATAAAAAAGCAGCTTACGATAGATATGGTCACGCCGCTTTTGAGGGCGGTGGCTTTGGACAAAATACTGGACAAGGAGATTTTGGATCTGCTTTTTCTGACGTTTTTGAAGACCTGTTTGGCGACTTCATGGGAGGCGGAAACCGCCGAAGCTCACAACGAGCAGCTAGAGGGTCCGATCTTCGGTATAATATGCGCATAACCTTAGAAGAAGCTTTTCATGGAAAAAAAGCTAACATCACATTGCCAAGCTCAGTCAGCTGCGACAAGTGCTCTGGGTCTGGCGCTCATGGTGGCGCCCAACCGCTAACTTGTCCGACCTGCTCAGGTCAAGGAAAAGTTAGAGCTCAACAGGGCTTTTTTACAGTTGAACGAACATGCCCAACATGTTCGGGAAAAGGTCAAATCATAAAAAACCCGTGTAAAAACTGTTCAGGTCAAGGTCGTATTGAAAAACAACGATCTCTGAATGTAACAATACCTTCCGGAGTGGAAACTGGACAAAGAATTAGATTAGCAGGCGAAGGTGAGGCCGGTTTGCAAAATGGTGCTTCTGGAGACCTTTATATTTTTATTGAAGTAGCGGACCATCAACTTTTTGACCGAGAAGGATCAAACCTTCTGTGTAGAATACCAATTTCAATGACGACTGCAGCGTTGGGAGGTGAAATTGAAGCTCCAACTGTGGATGGTGGCAAATGTAAGGTCAAAGTCCCTCAAGGTGTACAATCTGGAAAACAGCTGCGATTAAAAGGTAAGGGTATGCCTCCGATTAGAGGGGGTGGCTTTGGTGATCTATATATTGATTTAACTGTTGAAACTCCAGTAAACCTTACTACCGAGCAAAAAGAACTTTTACAAAAATTTGAAACGTCTGGAAATGACAATCATCCTGCCGGAAAAGATTTTATATCAATAGTAAAGAAATTCTGGGAAACGGCGAAACGATAATTATTAGTTACAATTTTAATTTAGAGATGTACGATATATACAGTTTATCGTATTTAATCTAGAATTCTATTTTTGCATCACATGCCCGGGTCCATCATAATGCCAAAACCCTCCGTAACACCAATGATGTCTCAATTTATAAAACTAAAATCGCAATATACCGACGCATTGTTATTTTACAGAATGGGAGATTTTTATGAGTTATTTTTTGAAGACGCAAAAATAGCTTCCTCAGCCTTAAATATTACACTTACAAAACGAGGTAAATATAATGGGCAAGATATTCCAATGTGCGGTGTCCCATTTCACTCTTCAGAAAACTACCTACAAAATTTAATAAGAAAAGGACATAAGGTCGCCGTCTGCGAACAATTGGAAAAACCGGAAGATGCTAAGAAAAGAGGTTACAAAGAAGTTGTTAAGAGAGATGTTGTAAGAGTAATAACTCCTGGCACATTAACTGAGGACGGGCTTCTAAGCGACGGGCAAAATAACTTTTTATTATCATGCATTAAAGTTAAAAATAATTACGGTGTGGCATGGACAGATATTTCAACCGGAGAGTTTTACTGCAGTTACGTCAGTGAAACCAGCTTTCTATCTTTACTTAATAGAATTCATCCAAGCGAAATACTAATAGAAGATAATTTTCAAGCATCAATAAAGCAACTTAACATAAACAAAAATATTTTTTTATCGTCTATGCCACTAGAAAGTTTTGACCCCATAGTTGGGAAACAACGTTTAGAAAAATTTTTCAATGTTAAGACCATAGACGTATACGGTGACTTTAATAGTTCCGAAATAAGTTCGATGGCTGCTTTGATTTACTATTTAGAAATTACTCAATGCACGAACGCTATACCTCTCATGCCACCGGTTAAAGAAGAAAAAAATCGATATCTTACAATCGACTCAGCATCAAGACAAAGTCTGGAAATTACAAAAACGCTGCGTGGAGAACTATCCGGATCTTTATTAGGTTCAATTAACAAAACCTTAACTAGTGGTGGTTCAAGATTACTAAGTGAACGCTTAAATTGTCCTTCAACTAATTTGAAAGAAATAAATAACAGACAAGAAACCGTAGGTTTTTTCGTCGAAAACCAAGCAACCATGGCAAACTGTAGAGACATTTTAAAACAAACGCCGGATATGCAACGAGCTCTTTCAAGGATCGGATTAAATAGAGGTACTCCAAAAGACCTTGGAACAATAAGAAACTGTCTTAGATCAATTAGTGAACTGCAAAAAATTCTTTTAAAAAAGAAAACACCTTTCTATGTCAAGATGTTAATAATGCAGTTTAAAGGTTTTGAACAGTTATTAAATACACTTAATTCAGCATTAGTAGAAAACCCAACCATCATGAATACCGATGCAAACGTTATTTGTTCTGACTATAATCAAAATTTAAAAAAATTCCGACAAATGAAATACAATGAACAGACTTTAATTATTAAATTACAGGCAACATATATAAATATTACAAAGATTAACTCACTTAAAATTAAATATAATAATGTATTAGGATACTTCATAGAAACCCCAATTGCGCACTTAAAAAAAATGCCTCCTGAAACATTTATTCATCGGCAAACAACCACCAATTCATCAAGATTTACTTCGTTAGAACTTTCAGATATGGCGAATAATATACTTAATGCTCAAGAAAACGCAACGCAATTAGAAAATAAAATTTTAAAGCAAATAACTGAACAGATAACCCAACAAATATCTCATTTAAATTCAGTTGCTGTCGCAGTATCAGAAATTGACTTATACTCTTCACTAGGTTTTCAATCTGTATTATTGGACTGGATAAGACCAAAGGTTGATCAATCCAACAAATTTGAAATAAAGGGTGGTAGACATCCAGTAATTGAAGAAACGCTTAGAAGTGCAGGAGCCGATACTTTTGTTGCCAATGATTGCAATCTGTGCCCTGAAAGTAACTCTATATTATTGATAACAGGACCTAATATGGCAGGGAAAAGCACTTATCTTCGACAAAACGCACTAATTGTTATTTTAGCACAAATCGGCAGTTATGTTCCTGCGCAAGAGGCACATATTGGAGTAATTGATCAAATATTTAGTAGAGTAGGTGCATCAGACGATCTTTCAAAAGGAAATTCTACTTTTATGGTTGAAATGATTGAAACTGCCTCCATCCTGAAAAAGGCAACAAAGTCATCATTAATAATGATGGATGAAATAGGCCGGGGTACCTCAACATATGATGGTCTATCAATTGCTTGGGCAACTCTAGAACACATTCATAATGTAATAAAATGTCGAACATTATTTGCAACCCACTATCATGAGTTAACTAATTTACAAGAAGAATTGCCACTTATTAAAAATGCAACTGTAACAATAAGGGAATGGCAAGAAGAAATAATATTTTTACACCAAGTACAATTTGGTACTGCTAGTAAATCATATGGTATACAAGTTGCCAAACTAGCTGGTTTACCAAACGAAGTGATCAACCGCTCAAAAGAAATACTTAATACACTAGAAAGCACTAACCAGAAATTAATAAACTTACCAATTGTTAATCGCGAAGAAACCTTAAAAAATGATAAGAAAACAAGCATATCCAACGAAGTGTTTGATATGCTTTTATCATTAAATACAGATGAAATTACACCTAAACAAGCCCTTAATATATTGGATGATACAGTTAAAAGTTTAAAATCCACTTTTTAACTTGAAAAATTTCAATCTAAATATGTAATACTTCAAAATAAAATATCTCTAATATATGAAATTTTCATACTAAATCATAATAACCAGAAATACTAAGTTTCTAATGAACTATCACTATTAACATCTGGTTTTTTATCAGACGTGGTTGTATCCTGCATAACTTTTGAACCATCAACATTAGAAGAAACTCCTACTTGCGATGCTCTCAGTAATCTATCACCTATTTTAAAACCATTTGTCATTACTTGTATAATAGAACCTTTTTCTGTTCCTGAAACAGGTGCTTCAAACATTGCTTGGTGATACTTAGGGTCAAATTTATCTCCCTCAGATGGTATTATTTGATCTATTTTATGCTTCAAAAAAACACTAAGTAATTCCCTCTGCGTAAGCTCTAAACCCTCCACAAGAGCTGAGGCCTTATTTCGAAGTTCATCATCAATATTATCTAATGCACGCGAGAGATTATCAAAAACCGACAATAAATCCCTTGCAAGCCGTGTACCACCATATAGCTCAGCATCTTTTCTCTCTCGATCTGACCTTTTTCGAAAGTTTTCCAAATCCGCTAATGAGCGCATAAGCCGGTCTTTTAACTGGTTCTTTTCCTCCAAAACTTCATCATAAGTAGGCTCACTTAAGATATCGGATTCACCCGTTTGATTTTTTTCTTCAACACTTTCAGATTCATTTTTGCTTTCAATATCAATGTTTTCTTCTGTGTGTAGATATTGATCCTCTATATTTTTCTCATCCGAATTGTCAATTTTTTGTTCCTGCATCTTCATCCTTTCTAACCTGAGCGCCTAGAGATTGTTCTTCCTATTAATTGAGCAGTATAATCTACTATAGGTACTATTCGCCCATAATTTAAACGAGTTGGACCAATCACGCCAACGGCACCTATAATTTTATTTGCCGAGTTCATATACGGTGAAATAACCAAAGTCGACCCTGATAACGAAAATAGCTTGTTTTCTGAACCAATAAAAATTTTTACTCCTTCACCCTCTTGAGCTAAATCTAGTAATTGTTCTAAATCTCTTTTTCGCTCTAAATCATCAAATAACGTTCTAATTCTATCCAAATCTTCGAGAGAAGTTGACTCCTCCAACAAATTTGATCGCCCTCGAACAATTAGCCTATCTCTGCCTGAAATTGTATCAGGTATCCAAACAGCAATTCCAGACTCAATTAGGTTACATGTTAAAGAATCAAGCTCATTTTTATACTGTTCTATTTCACGCATTACAACAGTTTTAATCTCAGAAATCGTATGGCCCTTAAGAATAGTATTTAAAAAATTTGTAGCCTCAACCATTGCAGATGGACTGAAACCAATTGGTGGCGAAAAAATTCTATTTTCTACCTGACCGTCATCAGTAACCAGGATAACTAATGCTTTTTCTTTTGATAAAGATACAAATTCTAAATGTTTTATTGGAGCTTCTATTTTTGGAGTTAAAACCAAACTTGCACCCTGAGTCAATCCAGATAGAATTGAACCCACCCTATCAAGGACCCCTCTCAACGCTATCTCGTCACCCTGAAGCGAATTCTCAATTTCAGCCTGTACTTCATTATTCATATCATTCACTTCTAATAATCCATCTACAAATAAACGTAGGCCAGATTGAGTTGGCACTCTTCCCGCAGAAGCATGGGGGCTGCCAAGAAGCCCGAGATGCTCTAAGTCTTGCATAACATTTCTAACGGTCGCTGCAGACAAATTTTCAGACAAACTTTTTGCAAGAGTCCGAGAACCCGTTGGCTCACCAGTTTCTAAATAGCTTTCAACTAAGTTTCGGAAAACTTCTGTACTACGGGAATCAAGATCTTCTATCAAACTTTTTTTAGTCAATATTTGGTCCTCATTTACAAATTTATAAAAGCATCATTAAATATAAAATAATTTCATACTAGACGAAAGCGAATGGGTCCGTTAATTAATTCTTTTATACTGGTAAAAAGGAAATATTTATGCGGCCCTCAGGTAGAACGATAGACCAAATTCGTCCTATTTCAATAGAGATTAATGTTACAAAACATGCAGAAGGTTCATGTTTAATTAAATGTGGAGATACCCATGTGATATGTACGGCTTCGATTGAAGAAAATGTACCGTCTTTTTTAAGAAAATCTGGCCTTGGTTGGGTAACAGCAGAATATGGTATGCTACCAAGATCAACTGGAACTAGAATGCGAAGAGAAGCGGGAACCGGCAAACAATCTGGTCGAACGTTAGAAATACAAAGATTAATAGGTCGAAGTTTACGAGCTGTCGTGGATAGGGTTGTTTTAGGCGAGCGACAAATAACTATCGACTGTGATGTTATTCAGGCAGATGGCGGCACAAGGTGCGCTGCAATAACTGGTGGTTGGGTTGCCTTAAGATTAGCGGTAAACAAACTACTACAGAAAAAACTTCTCCACAGCGATCCAATTTTAGATCACGTTGCAGCAGTATCGTGTGGTATTTATGCTGGTTCACCAATAGTTGATCTTGACTACCTTGAAGATAGTGATGCTGCTGTTGATGCTAATTTTGTTTTGTCTAGTGATATGAAAATCATCGAAATACAAGGCTCAGCAGAACGATCACGTTTTACTAGAAATGAATATAATAAAATGATGGATCTTGCTGAAATTGGGACCCAAACCCTTTTCAATTCTCAGAAAAAAGCTGTGGAATAAATGCGAAAGTTCGTCAACAAAACACTTCTTTTAGCAACCCATAACAAGGGAAAGATTGAAGAACTTTGTAATCTTCTTAAAGAATACAATTTAAGTATTAAATCTGCATCGGATTTTAATTTAAACGAACCAGATGAAATAGAAAATACATTTGTCGGAAATGCAAAAATTAAAGCTCACTATGCAGCTAGAAGGGTCGGCCTGCCATCACTTGCTGATGATAGCGGTATTGAAGTAGAAAGTTTAAACGGTAATCCGGGGGTTTTTACAGCTGATTGGGCTGAAACAAAAACAGGTCGTAATTTTGAATATGCTATGGACCGGCTTTGGCGTGAAGTACAAAGTACTGATTATAAAAAACCATATAAAGCTCAATTTTGTTGTACATTAGTGCTCGCATGGCCAGACGGACATGACGAAGTTTTTCAAGGAATAATAAAAGGCCATCTTGTCTGGCCAGGCCGAGGGACTAAAGGACACGGGTTTGATCCGATGTTTCAACCAAGCGGTTACAAAAAAACATTTGGCGAAATGGATCGTTGGAAAAAAAATAAAATTAGCCATAGAGGATTAGCGTTTACGAATTTAATAACAAACTGTTTTAATAACAAACCCTATTAATACAGCGTTCACAAACAGTTTTTTTTACTTTATGGAGTGAGATGACCGAAACCGATACAAATGTTTTGCAAGTATTCAATGTTAGTAAATCCTATCCTAATGTAATGGCGAATAATGATGTCTCGTTGAAACTAAATCGAGGTCACATTCACGCGCTCCTTGGTGAAAATGGCGCCGGTAAATCAACACTAGTAAAAATAATCTACGGTTTAGTCAAACCTGACCAAGGAAAAATGACCCTAAATGGAGTGAGTTATAATCCTGAAAACCCGCAAAAGGCACGAAAATCAGGTGTCGGAATGGTATTTCAACACTTTTCACTATTTGACTCTTTAACGGTTGCACAGAATATCCTTTTAGGATTAGAGAAAAATCATTCATCGTACTCACTTATTAATCAAATAGTTGAAATTTCAAAAAACTATGGACTTCAACTCAATCCAAAAATGACTGTTGGAGACCTTTCTGCTGGGGAACGACAGAGGATAGAAATAGTTCGCTGTCTTTTACAGAATCCAAAGTTGCTAATAATGGATGAACCGACATCCGTGTTAACTCCTAATGAAATTGAACAGTTGTTTAATACATTGAAAAAATTGTCCTCTCAAGGAACAACAATACTCTACATTTCTCACAAATTAGAGGAAGTTAGAAAATTATGTGACAGAGCTACAATTTTGCGAAACGGAATGGTCATAAAACACTTTATACCATCGAAGCTAACCTCTGCGGAAATAGCGGAATCTATGGTTGGAAAAAAAGTTAAACCAACCGTAAAAAAACAGTCATCTTCTAATACACCAATCCTGAAAGTTTCTAACCTTTTCGTAAAATCCAAAACTGCTTTTGGAACAAATTTAAAGAATATTTCCTTTGAGGTAAATCAAGGAGAAATATTAGGTATTGGAGGAGTAGCTGGCAGCGGTCAAGACGAATTACTATTAGCGTTAACGGGAGAAAGTAAAATAGGCGCTAATACCATATATTATAAAAATATTGATATTGGAAACCTTAACCCTCAAGAAAGGCGCGAAATTGGCCTTCTTACCGCGCCAGAGGAACGATTAGGTCACGCAGCTGCTCCTCAGATGAGTTTAGCAGAAAATTGCCTTATAACAGCAAAAAAAAGTAGTAAATTAATTGGACACGGATGGGTAAATTTTTCCAAAATAAATGAGTTGGCAAATAACATAATAAAAAATTTTGATGTCCGGACTAATAGCAATAAACAACTAGCTAAAACATTATCTGGCGGAAATTTACAGAAGTTTTTAATTGGCAGAGAATTAAGTCAGAAACCTGACATTATAATTATTAACCAACCTACCTGGGGAGTCGATGCTTCAGCCGCACAATTTATTAGACAAGCTTTACTTGACCTTGTTGGTGACGGAACCGCGGCAATTATTATAAGCCAAGACCTGGATGAATTAATTGAAATATCAGATAGGTTTACAGCTATGGTAAATGGTTCGATCTCACCTCCAAAAGTCACAAGCAAATTAACAATTTCTGAAATAGGTCTTATGCTAAGTACAGAAACTTTATCAGGTTTAGAGTGATGATAAAACTAACACCGCGTGATCATCAGTCGAAAATTTTAACAGCTATCACACCAATTATAGCAGTATTGCTTACAATGGTTTTTGGAGGAATTCTATTTTGGTTTTTAGGTAAAAATCCATTTGAAGCAATTAAATTAATTTTCTGGGATCCATTAATGAGCGAGACTTTTTCTGATTACGCTCGTCCTCAGATTTTGGTAAAAGCTTCACCACTTATTTTAATTGCTTTAGGGCTATCAGTTGGGTTTCGAGCAAATATCTGGAATATTGGTGCGGAAGGTCAATTCATTATTGGAGCCTTGATCAGTGCTAGTATTGGATTGGCTTTTTATCCTCTTGAAAATCGCCTTATATTTCCTTTAATGATATTTGGTGGTTTTATTGGCGGTGCATTATGGGCACTGATACCAGCTATCCTGAAAAGCAAATTTAATACGAATGAGATACTTGTTTCGCTAATGCTTGTATACATTGCAGAGCAAGCACTTGCTTCCGCCTCAATAGGAGTTTTAAGAAATCCTGATGGAAGTGGGTTCCCAGGTTCCAGAAATCTCAACCAATATACTTCTGCATCCAATCCAGAATTGATATCCGGTTCTGGTATTCACTGGGGCGTCATTTTCTCTTTTCTATCCATTTTGTTTTTTCATTATCTTCTTAAGAACCACAAGTTTGGATTTCAAATAAAACTTTTTGGTGATGCCCCGAAAGCGGCAAGTTTTGCTGGTATAAAATCAAATTATATCATTCTAGCTTGCTTTGCTGTATCTGGTGCTTTGGCTGGTGTGGCTGGTATGTTTGAGCTAACTGGTCCAGCTGGAGCAATAACAATTGATTTTAATGTTGGATATGGGTTCACGGCGATAATCGTCGCTTTTTTAGGAAGATTAAATCCAGTCGGAATATTTTTTGCTGGGTTACTGATGGCCTTAACTTACGTTGGTGGGGAAATTTCCCAATTTATGTTGGGAATTCCGGCTGCAGCTATACAAGTTTTCCAAGGGATGTTACTTTTCTTTTTGTTGTCTATTGATTTATTTGTAAAATTCCATTTACGCTTCACGAAAAACAAAATTATTTTTCGAAAGGATTAATTGCTATGGATTTTGCATCCATTGACCCCACAACAGTAATTTATAATCTTATGATAGCAGCTACTCCAATATTGTATGCAGCGTTAGGCGAGTTATTTGTTGAAAAATCTGGCGTTCTAAATCTTGGTGTAGAAGGTATGATGATTATAGGTGCAATATGTGGTTTCGCCGTAAGCGTTGAAACCGGTTCATCTTACATAGGTTTTGTGGCTGCAGCATTAGGAGGTGCGACGCTATCCGTTATTTTTGCCATAATGACACAATATTTTTTAGCAAACCAAGTTGCATCGGGACTCGCATTAACACTTTTTGGCCTTGGTTTGGCTGCTCTTCTAGGCCACTCTTATACAGGACAAGTTCCACCGCAAGTAACTAAATTAGAACTTCCAATTTTATCAATGATGCCCATTATCGGTAAAGTATTCTTTCATCATGATTTTTTTGTTTATTTTTCTCTCATACTTGTGCTTATCGTGTGGTATTTTTTAACTAAAACACGGTTTGGCTTGGTTGTACAGGCGGTTGGTGAAAATCATGAATCTGCTCATGCGATAGGTTACAACGTAACTCGAATTCGTTTTTTTTCTATTATCTTTGGGGGGTCTTTAGCAGGTCTAGGTGGAGGCTATCTTTCCTTAATCCGAGTGCCACAATGGACTGAAGGTATGACTGCTGGTGCAGGCTGGATTGCGCTAGCAATCGTCGTTTTTTCCAGTTGGAAACCATGGCGATTAATTCTTGGTGCCTATATTTTTGGCGGAATCACAATTTTACAGTTAAATTTGCAAGCAATTGGTGTAAATATTGATGTTGCACTCTTGTCTATGACGCCATATGCCGTCACAATAGTTGTGCTAGTGTTAATGTCGATCAACCGATCAAGAGCTTCACTGGGAGCGCCAGGTTCTCTTGGAAAAAGTTTTATAAAAGTTTTGTAACAACAAAAAATATGATAATAATGGAGATTCAAATGAAATTTACTAAAGTTTTACCATTAATAGTTTTATTCTTTATGGGAATAATGAATTCATCTTTGGCAGCTGACCTAAAAGTGGGATTTATATATGTTAATCCAGTTGGAGAAAACACCGGATGGGATTACCAACATGATTTAGGAAGAAAAGCTGTAGAAGATGCTTATGGAGATAAAGTTGAAACATCTTACGTAGAAGCTGTACCTGAAGGAGCTGACGCTGAGAGAGTTATGACACAAATGGCTTTATCTGGTCATGACATGATTTTTGCAACCTCATTCGGATTTATGGACCCAGTAATGAATGTGGCAGCAAAATTTCCAAATGTCAAATTCGAACATGCTACAGGTTATAAACGGTCGGATAATGTAGCTACTTATTCTGCTCGTTTTTATGAGGGACGTACAGTAATAGGACACATTGCAGGTAGAATGACCAAAACAAATACCATCGGTTATATTGCATCTTATCCTATTCCAGAAGTTATTAGGGGAATAAACTCCGCTTATCTCGCAGCAAAAGCAGTAAATCCAGATATCAAGTTCAAAATCGTCTGGGTGTTTACTTGGTTTGACCCGGCCAAAGAAGCTGACGCAGCTAGTACATTAATAGACCAAGGTGCAGACATGATTATGCAACACACAGATAGTACCGCAGCCATGACAATTGCAGAAGAACGCGGCGTTTACGCATTTGGACAAGCATCTGACATGAAAAAATTTGGGCCAACAGCACAATTGACGTCTATAATAGATGATTGGGCACCGTACTATGTCGAAAGAGTAGGGAAAGCTTTAAACGGTACTTGGAAGAGCGAAGATACATGGGACGGACTAGCTCCCGGCATGGCTGCTATGAGCGAATTTTCAAACGAGATACCAGCGGAAATCCGCCAAGAAGCCCAAGCTCTTCATGATGGAATTGCTGCCGGTACAATACATTCTTTTACTGGACCAATAAACAAACAAGACGGTTCATCTTGGCTTAAAGCTGGCGAGAAAGCAGATGATATCACTATGTTAGGAATGAATTTCTATGTTGAAGGTATCGAGGGCGATATTCCACAATAAAACCAAGAGAGAAGCCCGGAAACCGGGCTTCTTTCAAAGTTAACATTAGAAAGGTAAATATAAATTTTTGCCATCACTAAGTATTTATGTACACTGGCCATTTTGCCAAGCAAAATGCCCGTACTGTGATTTTAACAGTCATGTTAGAGCATCAATCAACCAAAAAGATTGGACAAATGCCTATATAAAGTCATTATATTACTGGGGTAAATTGGTTCCCAATAGTAAAATTCATTCTATTTTTTTTGGTGGCGGAACACCAAGTTTAATGGAAGAAGAAACAGTTGCAACTATAATTGACACAATTTCAAAAATATGGAAATCCTATGACAATATTGAAATATCTCTTGAGGCTAATCCTACATCCGTTGAAACGGCCAAACTTCAATCTTTCCAAAAATCAGGTGTTAATCGTTTATCTATTGGGGTACAAGCTTTCGATAATAACGACCTTAAACGGCTAGGCAGGCTTCACAATGTAGAAGAAGCAAAAACCGCTCTTGATATTGCAGTAAAAACTTTCGATCGTGTAAGTTTTGATTTAATATATGGTCGACAAGATCAAACGGTGCAAAATTGGGAAAACGAGCTTTTGCAAGCATTGAAAATTGCCTCTGGTCACTTATCTCTATACCAACTTACTATAGAAAAAAACACGCGCTTTAGTGAGTTATTAAAAAAGGGCAAATTACCTGGATTGCCAGAGGACAAATTATCTGTTGAATTTTATGAGATAACAAAACAAATTTGTGAAACATTCAATTTTTACGCTTATGAAATCTCTAATCACGCCCAAAAAGGTCATGAATGTCAACATAATCTAAGGTATTGGCGCGGACAACCATTCCTCGGAATTGGACCTGGTGCTCACGGAAGAGTGGATATCAACAATAATCGATACACAACTGTATCAACAAAAAATCCAGAATTATGGTTAAAAAACGTTCAAGAAAACAATTTTGATAAATTCATTTTCAAAAAAATGGCACCGTATCAACAGGGTGAAGAATATATTATCACTGGGTTGAGACTGATGGAGGGCTTAGATATCAATCATTTCACTAACTTAACGAACCGCGAACTACCAAAAAGAAAAATTCAAGAATTATCCGAAGAAAATTTGATAACTATAAAGGATAATGTTCTTCAAACAACTGAAACAGGAAAACTTCTTACAAATTTTGTGGTCAAAGAACTACTTTGCTAATTTACTTACTGTATAAATAATTACATATCCTATCTAATTCATCTAACGTATTGTAATTAATAGACAATTTTCCTTTGTTATTAGACTTTTTATGATCAATAGTTATTTTAAATTTTGTATGATATGTTAAATTTTTCTCTAAATTTAACGTATCAATATCTTTATTATGAACCATTGCTTCATTAACAAAAGACGAAACTCGGCTTTCCTTTATCTTTTTAACCAGAGCTTCCGTTTGCCTAACAGACAATCGGTCTTTCATGATTTTTTTCGATATTTTTACGGCCTCAGGTAAACCTATTAATGCTCTTGCATGACCTATAGATATTTTTGAGTCTTCTAAAAGATTGACAATGACATTAGGCAACGAAAGCAATCTTAGCATATTAGCAATATAACTTCGTGACTTACCGAGAGCAACCGAGATCTCCTCTTGTGTATAGTTATAAATTTCTAATAAATTTTTGTATGACCTAGCTTCTTCAATTGCTGTCAAATCCTCCCTTTGAATGTTTTCAACTATTGAATATTCCGCAGCCTGCTCATCGGTTAATTCTCGCACTATAACTGGTAAAGAATGAATTTGTGATATTTGAGCGGCTCTCCAACGCCGTTCACCAGCTACCAACTCATAATCGGATCCCTTTAACCTAACTATAACCGGTTGGATAATACCATTATTCAAAATTGACTTAGCTAATTCCTGTAACTTTTCTTTATCAAACCGTCGTCTAGGTTGCTTTGGATTTGGAAATATTTTTTCTATGGGAATATGCATTTCAACTATTGGACTTTGCTTAGTATTTATATGACTATCGTTATTCGTTTCAGCCAATAGTGTAGACAGTCCCCTTCCCAAGCCTTTTTTTCTAATTTTACTATCCATTATAAGCTCTCTTTCAAACTTTACTTTATAAACCACTCTCTCGTTCTAAAAATTCTACTGCAAGTTTTTGATATGCAACTGAACCAGCACATCGATGATCATACAAAAGTGCTGGTAACGAAAACGACGGAGCCTCACTTAATCTAACGTTACGGGGAATGACCGTGTCATAAACTAATTTTCCAAGATTTCTTCTTACATCTTCCTCAATTTGAATAGAAAGATTATTACGCCTATCATACATTGTAAGAACAATCCCTTGAATTTTTATACTGTGATTTAAAGTTTCTCTCACCTCTTTAATCGTAAGCATTAATTGAGACAAACCTTCTAAAGCGAAAAATTCTGCCTGAAGAGGTACTAAAACTGACTCTGATGCTACAAAAGCGTTAATTGTCAGTAAACTCAAGGCCGGAGGACAATCAATTATTATATAATCATAATGGGGATTGCCTTTCAATAAAGTCCAAATAGAATCTTTCAATACAAACGTTCTTTTATCATTAGAAACTAAGTCTATATCAGCAGATGACAAGTCTGTCGTTGCGGGAGCTATCGATAAATTCTTTACAAATGTTTTTTTTATTACGGAATTCATATTCGAAGTGCCCAAAATAACATCAGAAGTAGATAAATTACGTTCATCAACCGTAATGCCCAAACCTGTCGATGCGTTTCCCTGAGCATCCAAATCAATAATAAGTACCTTTTTACCTATAGAAACCAAAGCAGTTGCAAGGTTTATAGCAGTTGTTGTTTTACCAACACCACCTTTTTGATTAGCTACCGAGACAATATGAGTATTAATAATTTTTTTCAGTTTCAAAGTTCCTTTTTTCTACAATAACAATAACACTAGAATCATCAATCAAACTAGATTCAATATTTATATTATATTTACTAATTTCAGGGATCTTTTCTAATTCTGTTTTTGTTACCCTACCTTTCAAAAACAACCCTTTACACCCAACATTGCTATGCAATTCAAAATAAAATAATAACTTATCCATGGTTGCCAATGCCCTTGCTGATATTATATCTGCATTCAAACAAAAACAGTTTTCAATCCTTTGATCTATTATTGTAAGATTCAAATTTAGTTCCCGTCGAATTTCTCTTAAAAAAACACATTTTCTTTTATCTGAATCAATTAATGTTAAGCGCAAATTAGGATTTTTTTCAGCTGCAATAATAGCTATAACCATTCCAGGAAATCCAGCTCCGCTTCCGAAATCAACCCAATTATTTTTGCCAAAAGTATACATTTTTAATAATTGCGCACTGTCTAGAATATGCCGATCCCATGCGTTTTTTAGGGAGTTTTTAGAAACTAGATTAATGGATTTATTCCATTTTTCTAATAAAACTAAGTATTTTTTCAAACGATTAATTGTTTCACATGAAACATCTAATTCTGCTAAAATATGCTTTGTCCCCATTAAGCTATTTTCTTAATTTCATTCAACCTCATCTGGGCTAAAATTAAATTTAACGCCACTGGTGTCATTCCATCAATTCTACTTGCTTGATCTAAATTCTGAGGTTTCACTATTTGTAATTTCCCACGCAGTTCGTTCGATAAGCTGTTAATACTAGAATAATTAAAATCAGATGGTATTTTTAACTCCAAATCTTTACGCATATTTTCTACATCTCTCATTTGTCTCTCGACATAAACTGAATATCGCGCTTCATTGGTAATTTGTTCACAAATTTCAAAATCAAATTTACTGAATTCAGGCCAAATTCTTATTATTTGATTTATATCAATATTGTTAAAGCTTAATAAGTCGAGAGCCGTCCTAATCTGCCCATCCTGTTTAATTGTTAATCCAAGTTTTTTTGCTTGACTAGAGGTTATTGACAAGTTTTTCGCTAAATCGCGTATTTTCGTCAAACTTTCCATTTTTTTCAAAAATATATTTTTACGATTGTCAGTAACAATACCCAAATCTACACCCAAAGGCGAAAGTCGCTGGTCAGCATTATCTGATCGCAAAAGAAGTCTATATTCTGCTCTTGATGTAAACATTCTGTACGGCTCAGTGACACCTTTTGTAACTAAATCGTCTATTAAAACTCCTATATATCCTTCTGATCGATTTATAACTATTGCCACCTCATTGGCTGCTTTTCTAGCAGCATTTAATCCAGCCATTAATCCTTGAGCTGCCGCTTCTTCATAACCGGTTGTACCATTAATTTGACCAGCAAGAAAAATATTTTTTATCTTGTTTAATTCTAAACTATTCGACAGTGACCTGGGATCTATATAATCGTATTCTACGGCATATCCCGGTTGTAATATTTTGGTTTCTTCCAGTCCTACGATCGATTTAACATATTGTTCTTGAACATTAAAAGGTAGTGATGTCGATATTCCATTTGGATAAACAATATGGTTATTTAAACCCTCAGGTTCTAAAAATATTTGATGATGTGACTTATCTTTGAACCGAACAATCTTGTCCTCTATCGATGGACAATACCTAGGTCCAACCCCTTCTATTTCGCCACTATATATTGCAGATAAATGTAAATTGTCATTTATAATCTTATGTGTTTTAGAATTTGTATAGGTAATGCCACACGATACTTGATCAACGAACGGTTTTTTATGTACAAAAGAAAAGAGAGTTGGGTTAATATCGGGATTCTGCATTTCTAACATATCCCACTTTATAGTCCTCGAGTCCAATCTTGGAGGTGTACCAGTTTTCAACCGTCCCATTTTTAAGCCTAAACTGTAAAGACGTTTTGATAGCCCTATAGAAGATTTTTCACCTAATCTTCCACCTAAATCAACTTTCCTTCCAATGTGTATTTTTCCAGCTAAGAAAGTGCCCGTTGTTAAAACAGTCGATATTGAAAACAACTTTTCACCACCTTTTAAGATAACACCACATGTTACATTATTTTCAACTATAAGATCAACCACCTCACCCTGAATCAAAGTTAAATTTGACAGCTTTGACATTTCTGCTTGTATTGCCTGTTTATACAAAAATCGATCTGATTGCGTCCTCGGACCCCTGACCGCGGGTCCTTTACTTCGATTTAAAAGACGAAATTGAATGCCTGATCGGTCAGCACATATACCCATTATACCACCCAAGGCATCTATTTCTCTTACTAAATGCCCTTTTCCAAGTCCACCAATCGCTGGATTACAAGACATTTCACCAATCTTTAAACTATTTTGTGTTATTAAAGCGGTTTTTGCACCATACCGACCAGAAGCATGTGCAGCCTCACAACCAGCATGGCCGCCACCTATAACTATTACGTCATAATTAAGTTTCACGTGAAACCTTTCTTATTTACCAATACAAAATGCGGAAAAAACTGAGCCTAAAACATCTTCTACATTAATTTTTCCAACCAATAAATCAAGTTGAGATATTGTTATTCGCAAATGCTCCGCAACTATTTCTATTTGGATATCAGCTTTATTTAACTCTTGTTGCACTATCAATAAAGATGAATAGGCATTTTTTATTATATTATGATGCCTTTCATTAATTAGAATACTGTCACCAAAAGTCGCATTTTTAACATTTATTGAGATCAAGTCTAACATTTCTTGTACACCCTTTCCCGTTTTTCCAGAAACACCTCTGTAAGAGGCATGCTCTACAATATCAGCCTTTGCTTTAAGAAGTAAATCATTTGGTTCAACTTTTAAATCGAAATCTTCAACTAAGTCATTGTTTTCAAGAAGAAAAATTCTCATGTTGGAGTTCCGGGCTTTTTCAACAGTACGCTCTATACCAATCAACTCAACCAAATCTTCGGACTGATGTATGCCCGCTGTATCAAAAAAATTTACTCGATGACCGTTTAAATCTAAACTTAATTCTATAATATCTCTCGTAGTACCTGCATATTCTGACACAATAGCTTTTTGTTTTCCGGCGAGATAATTCAATAATGACGATTTTCCAACATTTGGTTTTCCGATTATAGTAACATCATATCCATCTCGAACTAATTCTGAACTTTTATAATTAATCAATTCTTTTTTAAAAAGATCCAATAAGACTAACACTTGATCATTAATATCGGCTCGAGTGTTTTTTGGAACATCTTCATCTGAGAAATCAATCATAACCTCAGCCAGGGCTAGTGCGCGCAATATTTTGTCTCGCCATTGCTTTGTTTTGTTACTAGCAGCCCCAGATAGCAACTTTAAAGCTTGTTTTTGTTGTTCTTTTGTTTCGGATTCAATTAGATCCAAAATACTTTCCGCTTGTGACAAATCTATTCGATTATTTTCTAACGCGCGTCTCGTAAATTGACCTGGCTTTGCAATTGATATATTAAATTTATTTGTTAAAATATCTGATAAATTTTTTATTACTGCATTACTACCATGAATATGGAATTCGACCATATCCTCCCCAGTATAACTATTATTCGCATTAAAATATATTACAATCGCTTGATCTATTAAATCATCGTTATAAGCTAAATAACACAACTTTGCTTCTCTTGGAGGAGGAATTGAACCAACAAGGCCTCTTATTATCAAACAAACTTTTTCACCACTAACGCGGACAATAGCTATCGCTGCTTTGTTGGTACCAGTAGACAAAGCAAAAATTGTTTCACTTATCATCGTATTTTATAAAAGTTATGTGTTCATAGAGTCAAAAAATTCACTGTTCGACTTAGTTTGTTTCATTTTACCTAATAGAAATTCTATCGCATCAGTAGTTCCCATTGGGTTTAATATTCTTCGTAACACAAAAACTTTAGTTAGCTCTGCTTTATCTACTAACAACTCTTCTTTTCTAGTCCCGGATTTTAAAATATCTATTGCTGGAAAAACGCGCTTATCTGCAATTTTTCTATCTAAAATTAATTCAGAATTGCCAGTACCTTTAAATTCTTCAAATATTACCTCATCCATTCTACTACCTGTGTCAATCAATGCCGTAGCGATAATCGTCAAAGATCCACCCTCTTCAATATTCCTCGCAGCCCCGAAAAATCGCTTAGGTCGTTGTAGCGCGTTTGCATCAACACCACCAGTTAAAACTTTTCCAGACGAAGGTACAACAGTATTATAAGCTCGACCAAGTCTAGTAATAGAATCTAATAAAATCACTACATCACGTTTATGTTCTACTAATCGTTTAGCTTTTTCTATAACCATTTCTGCTACTGCTACATGTCGAGTTGCTGGCTCGTCGAACGTGGATGATACCACTTCTCCTTTAACTGATCGTTGCATATCGGTAACTTCTTCAGGCCGTTCATCGACTAGTAAAACGATTAAATAACATTCAGGATGATTTTGCTCTATCGAGTTTGCAATATTTTGTAATATAACCGTTTTTCCTGTCCTTGGTGGTGCTACTATCAACGACCTTTGACCTTTACCAATAGGGGCTATTAAATCTATAACTTTAGCTGATTTATCTTTAATTGATGAATCGTCTAATTCCATTATTAACCGTTCATCAGGATACAACGGCGTTAAGTTATCAAAATGAATTTTGTGCTTAGCTTTTTCGGTGTCCGTAAAATTTATATTAGAAACCTTCACTAAACCAAAATATCGCTCGCCATCTTTCGGTGCCCGAATTACACCCTCAACAGTATCACCTGTTCTCAAAGAAAATTTCTTTATTTGACTTGGACTAACATAAATATCATCCGGCCCCGATAAATAATTCGCATCAGTACTTCTTAAAAATCCAAATCCGTCTTGCAATACTTCTAAAACACCATCTCCAGAAATTTCAACACCTTCTTCTGCCATTTCTTTCAAAATGGCAAACATCATATCACCTTTTCGCATTGTGGAGGCATTTTCCACATCTAATTCTTCAGCTAATTTAAGCAAATCAGCAGGTGTCTGCGCCTTTAATTGTGCAAGAGATAGTTCTTTTACATTCTCTAAACTATCCATTAGACACACCTTCAAATGATATTATAAAAATTAGGATAATAAGCATTAATAGAGGACCTATTTACTATGAAGTGTATTTAATAAAAAACGGTATATTTGTCAAATTCGAATTTAAATTATTTTTTTATCTTAAGATTAAACTTCGTTATTTTCTAATACACTGAATTAACAATTCAACATTTTTTATTTTAGCATTTGGCGTTATTCCATGTCCAAGATTAAAAATAAACGGTAAATTATTTAGATTTTCTAATATATGGCCTATTTCTTTTTCTAATTTTTTTCCACCTGTAACTAAATGAATTGGGTCTAAATTTCCTTGCAAAACAACGTTTTTTTGCAATTTTTTTGCCCATGCTAATGGAACATTTTGATCTAATGCTAATGCAGAAAATTCATTAATTTCAGAAAAAATTTCATAACCTCCCCCTATACCCCTAGGAAATACAATAATGGGTATAGATGGAAATCGTTTTTTTAATTCTTTTGTTATTTTAATAATTGGTTGATAAGAATACTTAATCATGTCTGAACCAGATAACGCACCTGCCCAACTATCAAATAATTTTACTACTTCTGCACCAGCCTTAATTTGTGCAGACAAATATTCTGTTGTAGCATTTGTTAAAATATTTATTAATTTATCAAAAACAACAGGATTTTCATTTAAAAACGTTTTAACTTCTACGTGATCTTTAGAACCTTTTCCTAAAGTCATATAAGTTGCCACGGTCCAAGGAGCTCCAGCAAACCCAATTAATGTCGTTTCTGCAGGAAGTTGTTCTGATAGGTTCTTAACAGTTTGATATATTGGATTCAATGTTTCATGAATATCAGATATTGGTTTCAAAGTGTTGATATCATAGCCATTAAGAATACCATTAAGTCTAGGACCTTCTCCACTTTCAAACCATAAATCCATTCCTAAAGCTTGAGGCACTAGTAATATATCAGCAAACAAGATTGCAGCATCAAAATTAAATCTTCTAATAGGTTGTAATGTAACTTCTGTCGATAAATCTGAATTATAACAAAGATCTAAAAACCCGCCGGCTTTTTCTCGCGTTTTATTGTATTCAGGTAAATATCGGCCAGCTTGCCGCATTAACCAAATCGGTGGTGATTTTTGTACTTGACCGTTTAATGTTGCTAATAATTTTTTCATTAAATATTCTTTATTAATGTTAGAAAAATAATAATATTATTATATAAAGTAGTTTAAGTAGTAGTGTAATGAATAGCGGGGATTAAAAGTTATTCAACGTTGTTCACAGAGTTATACTATATAATAAATAAAGTAAAAGATATTTGATTATGAATTGAAGGTTAAACTTAAGTTTTGATTTTATACCCACTATTCAAAAATTTCTTTGACTACAAGACGTCGCAAGAAAATTATTTAACAATATTTGATAATAAACGCAAACAAACGTATATTAGCCATAAAATTTGTTAATGGGTATAAGTTTTTGGTTTGTTATCGTGTTATAAACACGTGAACACGTGTATGAGTACGTAAACTGTAAACAAAATAATGTTAAATAAATATATTTTAAAAATATTTTTTCGATGCTACGGTTATTCTGAAAAATATTATAATGCTTAAGTAATGGTTTGTCATTTGATATTGAAAAAATATATTGTTATGAAGAAAAGTTTAAAAGCATAAAGTGAAATATATATGGAAAATGTTAATAGTAATAAACCATTATTAGCAGGAGTAATTGGATGTCCAATTAATCATAGTAAATCACCAAAATTACATAATTTTTGGTTATATAGGTATAAAATCAATGGATTTTACATCCCCATTCATACAGATCCGATAGATTTAAAGTCAAATATTTTAGCGTTAATTGATCTAGGTTTTAGGGGTATAAACGTTACAATTCCACATAAAACAACTATTCTTTCAATAGCAGATATAATCACGGATAGAGCATCAGTAATTGGTGCGGCTAATACATTATATTTTAATAAAAATGGAAAAATTACTGCTGACAACACTGATGGTTATGGATTTAAACAAAATATTTATCATCATTACCCTCGTTGGAACCCTACAAAAGGGTCAGCAGTTGTTTTTGGAGCTGGCGGCGCTGCAAAAGCCATTGTTCACACTTTATTATCAGAAGGTGTACCAAAAGTTAAAGTTTTAAATAGAACAAAAACAAAAGCTAATGCAATAGCAGAAAATTTTGGTAATAAAGTAGAAGTAATCGATTGGTATGCTAGCAAAGAAGCTTTGAAAGATGCATCTATAGTTGTAAACACAACCTCTTTAGGAATGATTGGGCAACCTCAATTAAAAATAGACATGAAAAACATACAAAATACAGCACTAATTGTTGATTTGGTTTATAATCCAATAGATACGGTTATGTTAAATGATGCCAAGCGTTTTGGACATAATACAGTTGATGGTTTAGGTATGTTATTATATCAAGCGGAACTTGGGTTTAGTAATTGGTTCAATTATAAACCGATAATAGATGATGATCTAAGAGATTACATGCTCAATCGAACCACTCAAACATATGAATA
>MDTB01186130.1_pt1 | contig 37349 bp, 35 predicted proteins | sample 811161 | NCBI WGS metagenome assembly MDTB01 (sample SAMN05326650, study PRJNA326480) | marine metagenome | isolation source: seawater | place: Mediterranean Sea | collected 2009 | reverse complement strand
ATTAATAGTCTTCAAGCCCTTACTGGGGTGCTATTAATTTTTATTGCTGTGTTTTATTTCCAAAATCATTTGCAGTTAGAGCCTTGCTATCTGTGTATTACCCAGCGTGTGTTCGTTATTGCCATCGCTGTTATTTGCACAGTCGCTGCACTGCACAACCCCGCGCAATATGGGCAAAAGGTATACGCTGGCTTATCTGCACTTATGGCACTGATTGGTAGCTATTTTTCAGTAAAACAACTGTGGCTTCAGGGTCTACCTGAGGATCAGGTGCCTGCCTGCGGCGTGCCGGTTGATTATTTATTTGATGCCTTCTCTTTATCAGAAGCGCTATCTCACCTTTTACGCGGCGATGGCAACTGTGCTGAAGTACAGTGGGAGCTATTGGGCATCAGTATGCCTGGATGGGTTTTAATCGCCTTTATCGGCTATGCCCTAATGGCAATCTTTCAGTTCACTCGAAAAGCCTAACTCATAGGCTTAATGCTTTTTAGCCAACATCTTTCTATTTGAAAACAACTATTGGCTCATAAATAAACATTTTCCCTTATTATAATAAAGAGAGTAAGCTGTAAAAATAATATGGATTATGGAATGTTTTATGGAAGATAAAAATTTAAAGCCCAATGAATTTTGGCCCTGGGTACACGAACGAATAAAGCACTGGCTTGAAGCTCGCCGCGTGCTTCTTATTACCTTTTGCGAGCTCAGCAACGTCAAGGATTTTCATGCCGAAAACCCCTTACAGGGTCAGCTATTACAAACCTTTTGCCAGCAATTAGTTGATTATATTTCAGAGGGACACTTTGAAATTTTTGAGCAACTTATTAATGAAGGCCATCTATTTAATGATGCCGAGGCCTTGGCCTCAGGGAAAAAACTACTGCCCGCTATCTACACACTGACTGATCTTTTATTGGACTTTAACGATAAATATTTGGCTACTGATGATCTGTCTTCACTGGCCGCTGACCTATCAAACTTGGGCGAAAATATGGCTCAAAGATTCGAAATTGAAGATAATATGGTGAATATCTTGCACAGTGCTCATTACCAGCAGGTACTCATTTCTAAAAAGCCTATCAATTAAAAATTATTGTTTTACTGGCATAAAAAAACCCCGATATATCGGGGTTTTTTGCTTAAAGGATACATTAGTCCTTTTCAGCCTTAGAGACATCCGCCGTCAGCAACTCAACTTCAAAAATCAATACTGAATTAGGTCCGATCGGTCCTTGACCACCCGCACCATAACCCAAATCTGCAGGAATATATAACTCCCACTTCGATCCTTCAGTCATTAGCTGTAGCGCCTCAGTCCAACCAGGGATAACCTGAGTAACACCAAATTTAACCGGCAAACCGCGCTTAATAGAACTATCGAACTCAGTGCCATCCAAAAGTCTTCCCGCATAATGAACCTCAACTGTACTCTCTTTAGAGGGCTTAACACCTGTTCCCGCAGTGATGATTTTATACTGTAGGCCTGATTCTGTGGTAACAACACCCTCTTTTGCGCCGTTAGTCTCAAGGAAAGCTGCGCCTTCCTTTAAGTTAGCTTTCGATTCAAGCTCGGCAGCTTCTTGCTCTGCTTTCTGCATTTCCTCACGCTTGGCCATCATCTGCTGTTGGAACGCCTGGATAGTGGCACTCGTTTCCTCTTCACTAAGTTTAGATTCCAACTTAGCTACACCATCGGCAAAACCCTGCTGATAAGCTGCAAGATCTAAATCAATACCGGTAGAACCAATACCTTTGCCATTTTCCATACCCATTAGGTAACTCACCTTTTGATTCTGCGTATCAATTGTCACTACCTCTGCCTCCTTTGCCTTCTCATGACCACAGGCTGTAATGCCTAGTGTAATGATTGAAATCAAGCTAATTTTTTTCATCTTTTTTTCCCAATAATTAAATTTAAATTTCTTAGTGATTAGTTTAGGCTATTTTTAAGACTAAAAAAATCTTAAATAGTTCGCTTTTGCTTACTAAAACTGGAATTATAGCGTTCTTTCCGCCATAAGATCCCATACTCCGTGCCCCAATCTTTCACCTCGCCGCTCAAATTTTGTCAGCGGTCTAAAATCAGGCCTTGGCACATAGTCTTGTGCCATATTTTTAAACCCATCTGCCTCACCGACCAACTCTAACATTTGCTCAGCATAGGGTTGCCAATCAGTGGCCATATGGACAATGCCACCCAGCCGTAACTTTTCACGGATTAGCTGTAAAAATTTTGGCTGAATAATGCGTCGTTTATTATGCTTTTTTTTGTGCCAAGGATCGGGGAAATAAATTTGCACCCTATCCAAGCTGCCATCGGCAAAGCACTCATTTAGCACATCGGTTGCATCTGCAAGATACACCCTAAGATTGCTAATATTTTTTTCTTGGGCGGCGTTAATTAGGCTGCCAACCCCGGGCGGATGAACCTCTATACCGATAAAATCTGTATCTGGCTGCGCCTCTACCATCTCTAAAAGTGAGCCACCCATGCCAAAGCCAATCTCAACAACCTTGGGGTTATTGCGGCCAAACACAGTATCAAGCTCTATGGCTTCATCAGCTAATCGCAGACCGTAGGTATCCCAACCTAATTCAAAGGCGCTGCGCTGAGCCTTGGTCATACGACCAGCCCTCACCACAAAGCTGCGAATTGTTTTATCGCGGTATTCTGGCTTAATTTCCATCTATTTTTCTCTTACTGCTGCTAGTAATAACATTATCCAGCCGATCATAAATGATAAGCCGCCCAGAGGTGTGATCATGGCTAATTGTGAAATATTGGTGGCAATAAGCAGGTATAGAGAGCCACAAAAAAGAATCATCCCCAGCAGAAAAAACCCTGCGGCATTTTTTTTCCAGCGCCTCGCTAATAATTTATCATCAATACCCATCAGCCCTAGCAGCGCCAGGGTATGGAATATTTGATACTGCACAGCAGTCTCTAATGTATCCATGCGTTTAGCCGTTAACACCGCCTCGAGTATATGAGCGGCAAATGCGCCAATCACTACCGAAAACAGCCCGCTAATCGCGACCACTTTTATCCAAAATATTTTATTCATAGGTATAAAAAAACCGCATAGTTAGAAATAGCCTATGCGGTTTAATACTTCTCTCTATTGATTGATTAGGCTTCCATGGCAACACGAACTTTATTCATCGCATTTTTTTCAAGCTGACGGATTCTTTCTGCAGAAACGCCATATTCATCGGCTAACTGATGCAGAGTTGCTTTGTCGTCATCTAACCATCGACGCTGGAGGATATCTTGGCTGCGTTGATCTAAGGATTGCACGGCTAAACCAAGTCGTGCATTGCTATCATTTTCAAAATCTTGATTTTCAACCTGCTCTGCTGGGTTTGCGCTTTTATCTTCGAGGTAGAGTGCCCGCGCATAGGCTTTTTTTTCATCATCGTCATCGTCCGGCGCATCAAAACAGGCATCGTGGGCCGCGAGACGCTTTTCCATTTCCATAACATCTTTTACTTCAACGCCTAAATCATCCGCAACAGCTTTGGCTTCATCTGCAGATAGCCACTGCAACTGCTTCTTAGCCCCACGAAGGTTAAAGAACAGTTTTCTTTGGGATTTTGTCGTGGCGACTTTAACGATTCTCCAATTGCGCAGAATAAACTCATGAATCTCTGCCTTGATCCAGTGCACTGCAAAAGACACCAAACGAGCGCCTTTTTCAGGATTGAAGCGTTTAACCGCCTTCATTAAGCCAACGTTACCCTCTTGGATCAAATCGCCCAACGGCAAGCCATAACCATTGTATGAGCGTGCGATATGCACAACAAATCGGAGGTGCGCCATCACCATACGACGAGCTGCCTCAAGATCGCCTTTATAGTAAAGTGCCTCACCAAGCGAGCGCTCTTCATCCACAGATAAAATGGGCACAGAAGCAGTCCCCTGAATGTAAGCATTCAGGTTAGCGCCAGGACTCATCCAGTCCATTGTTTGGAGTGATTTACTCATACTTAAAAAATTTATCTTGTCTAAGCCGTCTATTATAGCAGAATTTAATAAATAGTGCCTAATGCGTGAATTTCAAGTTAATTTGAAGATAACTAACAAATATTACGCCTGTATTTCTATTTTGGTTTTATCCCCTTAAGGTGCCTGCCAACTGCTAGCCAGGAACCACAGAGCCCAAGCACTCCACCAGTCGCAACCAATAGCATACAGCCTTGAAGCCCTGGGCCATTGAGCCTATATTGACTACCATAAAGCTCACTGAGATGCGTAATCGAGGCGCCCAGCCACCAAAAGCCTAAAACCAAGATCAGTGAGGCCCCCATAGCACCCATCAGACCCATTAACAGTCCAGAGTATAAAAAGGGTCTTCTCACATAGGCATCAGTACCGCCGACTAGTTTGACGACGGTAATTTCTTGCCGACGGCTGTGAATCGCCAATCTAATACTATTGCCGATAATCACTAAGACTCCCATGCCGAGAACTGCACCCAAAGCTAAAACAATCTTTTGTCCTATTTGAGTCAAGCTTTGCAGCCTCTGCAACCACAGCATATCAAGCTGGGCATCTTCAACTTGAGTAATCAACTTTATTTTGTTGACCAGCTGACTGGCTTGATCTGGCATTGGCGACTCGGCTTTAGGCGTAATAATAAATACTGGCGGCAGTGGATTGGCCTCCAGGGACCCTAAGGCTGAACCAAACCCAGAGCTATGTTCAAATTCTTCAAGTGCTTGGTCGGGAGAGATATAAACCACTGATTTAACTTCTGGTATTGCTTCTAGCTGTTGCTTAATCGTCGCAACCTGTTTTGATGACGTATCGCTGGCTAGATATGCGGTGATCTGGGAGAAAGATTCAAAACTACTACCCAGTTGGCGGGCGTTATCCACGGTCACAAAAAGTGTCGCCGGCAGCGATAGCGCAATCGCAATCACTGAGGTAGTCATAATGGTTTGAAGCGGCTCTTTAGCCAATCTGTTAAAACTATCTTGAATGGTATGCAAGTGATGACCGCATGCTGACCTTATGCCAGCGATAAGACCAACTTTTATGCCCGCTCCACCGCGACGAGAACGAGTATCAGAAGATTGAACCATCGATACCCCCATCATCTACCACCATACCCTGGTGCAAACGAATAATTCTGTTTTTCATGCGGTTAATTAGGTCAATATCGTGGGTTGCAATTAATACGGTTACGCCAACATCTTGAAAGCGCCGAAAAAGCGCCATAATCTCTGCCGACAGTGCTGGATCTAAGTTACCTGTCGGCTCATCAGCTAAAAGTATTCGTGGCTTGTGCACCACCGCTCGAGCAATGCCTACTCGCTGTTGTTCGCCGCCTGAAAGCATCATTGGGCTATGTCGCTCTTTTGATAACAGCCCCACACCATCAAGTGCAGCGCGAACTCGACGGCCAATTTCTTTGCGCGGTTGCCCCGCCACCTGCAGCGGCAATGCTACATTGTCAAAAACACTGCGATCCATCAATAATTGGTGATCTTGAAACACAACCCCTAGCTGCCGGCGATAACTTGGAATTTTGCTATTGGCTAAGCGATTTATATTTTTACCATTGATAAGCAAGGTTCCGGCGCTTGGGCGCTCAAGTAGCATTAGCAATTTAAGCAGAGTGCTCTTGCCCGCACCAGAATGTCCTGTTAAGAACGCCAATTCGCCGGCATTAATCTGTAAATTGATATTACTCAGCGCCTCATCGCCGCCTGGATAACGCTTGCTGAGATTATCAAAGTAGATCATTGTTTACTCGTCCTGCTCAGTACCCATTAATGCTTCGATAAAGTCGCTGGCAACAAAAGGCTGAAGATCTTCTTGTCCCTCACCCACGCCTATGTAGCGAATGGGTGTTGAGAACTGTTGTGCTAAGGCGAAAATAACTCCTCCTTTTGCAGTGCCATCTAACTTGGTTAGCGCGATACCAGAAACGCCTACTGATTGATTGAATTGGGTCATTTGAGCCACTGCATTTTGTCCGGTCCCTGCATCTAATACTAGCAGAACTTCGTGCGGGGCTGCGTCATCTAGCTTGCCGACTACGCGCTTAACCTTTTCTAACTCTTCCATCAGGTTGGCTTTGTTATGTAACCTTCCGGCAGTATCGGCAATAACTACATCAATACCGCGACTTTTGGCCGCCTGAATGGCATCAAAAATAACTGAGGCACTGTCAGCACCCGTATGCTGAGCAACAACGGGTACCTTATTGCGCTCGCCCCAGGCTTGCAATTGCTCCACCGCAGCCGCTCTAAAGGTATCGCCTGCCGCCAACAATACTGACTGTCCCTGCTGTCTTAAGCGATTAGCTATTTTGCCAATGGTCGTAGTTTTGCCAACACCATTGACTCCCACAACCAATATTACATAGGGGCCATTGTCTGATTCTGGAATCAGTGCCATTTCACAGAGCTGTAGTTTGGCATGCAGTAATTTCTTAAGCGCTAAATGCAGTGCAGCGCCGTCTTGCAGCTGATTTCGCTTCACTTGCTCAGTCAGTTGTTTAATAATCGATTCGGTTACTTCAATGCCTACATCAGCAACCAATAAAAGGGTTTCTAACTCTTCTAAAATCTCTGCATTAATGACTTTTTTACCAAGAAACAAGCTGCCAAAACCGCTGTTAGTTCGAGACAGCGCGTTGCGCATTCGCCGCAAAAAAGTTTGAGTTGTTTTTTTGTCACCAGAATTTGACTGAGCGGCATTTTCAGAGGCGCTACTGGCACCTGATTCTGAATTATCGCGCTTAAATCGATCAAAAAAAGATTTTTTTTCTGGCTGGTCCATTGATTTAAAAAGCTCCCATTAAAAAATGTTTGGTTTTCAGCATTGACGGCATCTAGTGTATCCTATCCCCGACAACAGTCCCATCACTAAGGGCTTTATAATTTGACTGGGAGCGATTTTCCATTGGCAACAAAAACAACTAACCAAACACCGGAATCTGTTCGGCTTATTGCTGGAAAATGGCGCAGTAGAACCCTAAAATTTATCGCTACCAATGGGTTGCGCCCTACTGGGAGTCGCATTAGAGAAACGCTATTTAACTGGTTAGCGCCTTCTATCGAAGGAGCCAGATGCCTTGACCTATTTGCCGGCTCAGGAGCTCTGTGCTTTGAAGCGCTATCCAGAGGTGCTAAAAGCTGTACCGCACTTGAGAACAATAGGCCTGCTATTGCTCAATTAACCAACAATAAAGCTATGCTAAATGCGACGGATCTTGATATTGTTGCCACAGATACCATTAATTTTCTCGGCAACAACACCACAAGTTCCCAATTTGATGTAGTTTTTTTAGATCCTCCATTTGATCAAAAACTGCATTTAAGGGTAGCGCAGTTGTTAACTGGGTGTGGTTGGCTGGCAGAAAATGCCTTAATTTATTGCGAGCTGCCCCTAGCAGAGCCTCAGCCTATGCTAGATAATTGGCAGCTATTGAAAGCTAAAACTGCCGGCAATGTGCGTTTTTGCCTTTTTGCATACGTTGAGCAAAGCGGTTTAATTAAGTAAGATGCTTTTCCTAAATTTAGCAGTTAGAGCGCCAATCCTATGAAAACTATCGTTTATCCGGGCACCTTTGATCCAGTGACCAATGGTCATATTGACCTAGTGGAACGGGCATCTAGGCTGTTTGGAAAAGTAGTTATTGGTATTGCTAGCAGTCGCCAAAAAAGCCCTCTTTTCACCATTGAAGAGCGAATTCAGCTGGCGACTGAGTGCTTACAGCATATTCCCAATGTTGAAATTTATGGCTTTGATAGCCTTCTGGTCGATTTTGTAAAACAGTGCAAAGCTGACGCCATCATGCGCGGTCTGCGCGCAGTATCTGACTTTGAATATGAATTTCAGCTTGCCAATATGAATCGGGCGCTTTTGCCGGAAATTGAAAGTATTTTCCTAACACCCTCTGAAAAATTTTCTTATATCTCCTCATCATTAATTAGGGAGATCTGCTCGCTTAAAGGTGATGTTTCTCAGTTTGTGCCGTCCAATGTAGCCGAAGCCTTGGCACACAGATTACAAAAACCCTAGACCTCAAAAAGTTTAAGTTTGGCACTTGGGACAAAACACTGAGCTTCGCTGCCCCAGTTTCATTTCCTTAAGGGTGGTATTACAAACATTACAGGGTTCACCCCCACGGCCGTAAACATCTAAAGATTGTTGAAAATATCCGGGCTGACCGTCACTATTTACAAAGTCGCGCAACGTTGTACCGCCCTGATGAATCGCTGCCGCTAAAACGTCCTTAATATTTTTTGCCAGCTCGTCGTAACGCTTTTTAGATATATTACAGGCCGCCCGATCTGGACGAATACCACTGCGAAAAAGCGCCTCTGACGCATAGATATTACCGACACCTACAACCACTGAATTGGTCATAATAAACGGCTTTACTGCCATTTTTCGCTTGCGAGAGGCACTGTATAGATGGCCGCCATAAAACTCATCGGATAGGGGTTCTGGCCCCAAATTACCTAGCTGCGAATGCTCCGCAGATGACCAAAGCCAACATCCAAATCGACGCGGATCGTGGTAGCGCAGTGCCTGGTGGTTGGCTAGCTGCATTTCAATATGATCGTGCTTGCGCCAATTTTCGCTGGGGTTAACAATCCTCAGGCTTCCGCTCATACCTAGGTGAATTAAAATCGATCCATTATCCAGCTGTAAAACAATATATTTTGCCCGGCGGGTTAACTGCCTAATTGTTTGGCCGCGAACAATGTCTTGAATACTATCCGTTACCGGCCACCGAAGTTTTGGCTGGCGAACGGTGATGTCAGTAATTTTTTGGCCATCAATATAGGGCGCTATACCCCTAAGTGTGGTTTCTACTTCTGGTAATTCAGGCATAATTTTAAACGGTCACCCTAGGGCACAAAAATCGACTATTAAGGATTAGAATAACATAGAAAAACCATAAGCCTGACGAATGAATGACTAGTAATTTTTTTTAATTGCAGTAGAATCCACATCAGTGCCAAAGACCGACCAACAGAGGCTTTACTAAAATGGCTTTAGGAAAAAGACGCAAAGGAGAAGATGATTCTCAAATTGATTTAACGCCCATGCTCGACGTGGTGTTTATCATGCTGATTTTCTTTATTGTAACCGCCTCATTCGTCAATGAAACTGGCCTCAATGTTGATCGCCCACCGACTACCGATCAACCACCACCCGATTCAGCCAATACCAATATCGTATTTAGGGTCTCTGAGAGTAATGAAATTATGCTTGAGGGACGCAGAATCGATATCCGCTCTGTGCGCGCTAATGTAGAGCGCTTACATGCAGAAAAGCCTGAAGCGAAGGTGATTATTAACTCCCACCCGAAAGCTAAAACTGAAATCTTTGTTATGATTTCTGATCAGGCTAGAGAAGCGGGTGTTTACAATATTTCTCTGTCTACCGATTAAATCTAGCGCTCTCCTCGGCCAATAGATTGGCGGTTGCTTCAAGATACGACCTTAAGCCTTGCATTTAAGTGTGGCTGTGCGATTATTAGTCTAAATTATAAGACCATAATCAATGGCTGTTATTTAGGGCAACATATGATCCAGTTAGATCTAAATTCTGTTTCGCTGATTCGGCAAAACCTCCCTGCTTTCGGCAAAATTAGCCCGCAACAACCGCACATTGAATGGCTAGACGCCTATCTATCTCTATATAAACTTCCGAATTTAGGCAATAGCTTAGCGTTTTACTGCGGCACCTTACAAGCGAACCAACAATCCGTCTTTGCCGCCGCTTGGGAACCTCCTAAGCCTGAGGGTACAGCCATTATTCTGCATGGCTACTTAGATAATCTGGGGTTATTTGGACATCTTATTAATTATTTATTGAGTAAAAATTTAACGGTTGTTTGTTTTGATTTACCCGGCCTTGGATTATCCGATGGCGAGCACGCTTATATTGACGATTTTTCTAGCTATACAGCGGCACTAGAGGCAATCCTGCAACTATGCCAACAGCAATTTACTGCACCCTATCACGGTCTAGGCCAGAGTACCGGAGGCGCCATTTTATTAAAGCATCTACTTGATAATGAGCCCGCCGGAGACTATCCGTTTAACAGCCTAAATTTACTTGCCCCTCTGCTTCACCCCAAAGGCTGGTGGTTAAACCGACATCTTCTGCCCTGGGTAAAGCCCTTTAGAAAATCACTTAAACGGCGTTATGGCAACAGCTCCCATGACCAAGAGTTTCTGTCCTTTATCCGTCAAAAGGACATTTTTCAACCTAAGACTATGCCAATGCCTTGGTTTGTGGCGGCGGAAAAATGGTCGCGGGAGTTTGAAGGATCCTCAGGAAGCACGTTTTCGGTTAATGTGATTCAGGGTACTGGCGATACAACCCTTGACTGGCAATACAATTTGAAAATTTTTAAGAAAAAGTTACCCAATATGAAATTGCATGTTATTGAGGATGCCTACCACCATATGGCGAATGAAGCTGTGGACATTCGCAGCCAGATTTTTGATGCAATGGAGCTATAACAGGGCTACTAATCAACGCCCATAAACCACATCAGGCAGCCAAGTTGCAATCTGCGGCCAAACAGCCAACAACAGCATTAACAATAGCTGCATAAAGATAAATGGAATGACTCCGCGATACATCGCCGATGTCTCAACAGAGGCTGGCGCCACACCGCGCAAATAAAATAAGGCAAAACCGAATGGCGGGGTCAAAAAAGAAGTTTGCAAATTAATTGCTATCATCACGCCAAGCCATACTGGATCAAGACCCATAGTCAAAAGTACCGGCCCGACAATGGGCACTACAACAAAGGTAATCTCAATAAAATCTAAAATAAAGCCGAGCAAGAAAATAACCAGCATCACTAAAATTGTAGCTGATACTACTCCACCAGGAAGGCTAGTAAAAAATTGCTCCACAACCTCTTCGCCACCAAAGCCCCGAAATACCAAAGAAAATACCGCGGCGCCGATTAGAATTAAAAATACCATTGAGGTTACTTCTGCCGTGCCCTGAGCCACCTCTCGCAATCGAGCTAGGCTTAGGCGCCCTTTAAATGCTGCTAATAAGATAGCGCCAAATGCACCCACGCCAGCCGCTTCTGTGGGGGTAGCGGCTCCGGCAAGAATTGACCCCAATACAGCAATAATTAGGCAGATGGGCGGCAATAGATCTTTCAGCAATTTTAACAGCTGTGCTTGGTCTTGACTCGTACTGTGAGCCTGAGGTATTACTAATTTTGGTCGCGCCACCAGGATGACATAACTGATATAAAAAATAACCAGTATCAAGCCCGGAATAATGGCGCCTACAAATAGGTCGCCTATAGAGACCGTCTTTGGGGTAAAGATGCCCATATTTAACTGTGCCTGTTGGTAGGCACTAGACAGTGTGTCCCCCAGTAAAACCAAAGCTATTGAGGGTGGAATAATTTGCCCTAGAGTTCCTGTGGCGGCAACAATGCCGGTAGCATGAGAAGATGAGTATCCCCTGTTGAGCATGGTCGGCAACGACATCAGTCCCATAGTGACTACCGTAGCGCCAACAATGCCGGTGCTCGCGGCTAACAGCGCCCCCACTAAAACAACAGATACGCCAAGACCACTGCGAAATCTGCCAAATAAGGCGGCCATACTACCGAGCAAGTCTTCTGCTAAACGCGACTTTTCAAGCATTATGCCCATCAACACAAACAGCGGCACCGCAATTAGGGTGCCATTTTGCATAATGCCAAAGAGTCGATTGGGCAATGCCTGCAAATAGGCTGGATCAAAATTCCCCGCGGCTGTGCCTACGAAAGCGAACAACAACGCCGTGCCTGCCAGTGAAAAAGCGACGGGATAGCCCGCCATCAAAACCAGGCAGACGGTTAGAAACATAATAAAGGGAATCCACTCAGCCATTATTGGGCTCCCCCTGTCTTTGTATCGGTTTTAGTTAGCACCAAAACGCTCTCTATCATTTGCCCAACACCCTGCAACCCAAGAGTAATAGGCATAATAATCATGAGCGTTTTAAGCAAGTAAACTGCAGCTATACCACCTGTTTCCGATGAGGTTTCTCTAATTGACCAACTGGCCATCACGTAGTCCCAGCTACCGAATAGGATTAAACCGCAAAATGGCAGCAGGAATACAGCCGCGCCGATTAAATCTACAATTGCTTTGCGCCGCGGTGAAAATTCCCGGTAGAAAATATCTCCCCGAACATGGCCGCCACGCTGCAATGTAAAAGCTAAACCCAACATAAAAATAATCGCGTGCACATAACTCACCGACTCTTGGATAGCAATAGAGCCAACGCCCAATAAATATCTGGATATAACAACGGTCATAACCAATATGACCAACAATAATGTTAGCCAAGAAATAACTTGACCAACCCTATTGCTAAACTGATTTATGCGCTGCGAAATTTTTGATAATAGAATCATCGGACCATTCTACCTGATTATTGATCATCTTCTGAATACAGAATAAATTGATTGTAAATTTATGCTGCGAATGGCTTAAAATAGCCCTTCGTTTAAGGCAAACCAAAAATATAATTTTTCAGTACTATACATACTGACAATTTAAAGTAATTAAAAATAGGGCAACGATCGCTATGATGCTGACCATTATTTCTCCCGCTAAAAAGCTAGATTATAGCCAGCCTTCAGAGGCTCAGACATTTACTCAGCCGTTGCTACTTGAGCATTCGGAACAGCTGCTTAAAGACCTTCGACTATTATCGCCGGAGGATATTTGCTCGTTGATGGGCCTCAGCGACAAACTCGGCGCGCTAAATTATGAGCGCTTTCAAGAGTGGCAAACGCCCTTTTCGACCGATAATGCTAAGCAGGCTATCTTGGCCTTTAAGGGCGATGTCTATCAGGGCTTAGATGCCGACAATATGAGCGCTGATGAACTCCGTTGGGCGCAAGATAATTTGCGTATACTGTCTGGACTCTATGGCCTGTTGCGCCCACTGGACTTAATGCAGCCCTACCGACTGGAAATGGGCACTAAATTTGCCAACCAACGTGGCGCAAATCTCTATCAATTCTGGGGCGATATAATTACTGCTCAGCTAAATAAACTGTTCCCCACCTCGGCTCAATCAGTCTTGGTCAATTTGGCGTCGAATGAGTATTTTAAATCGGTTCAGCCAAAAAATATTAATGCCGAAATTATCACCCCAGTATTTATGGATCAAAAAGGCGATAAATATAAAATTATCAGTTTTTTTGCCAAGCGTGCTCGCGGCTTGATGAGTGCATTTATCATTAAAAATAAAATCACCGATGCCGAACAGCTTAAAACGTTTAATGTGGATGGCTATAGCTTTAACTCTGCCATGAGTGAAGGCAATAAATGGGTGTTTTGCCGGGCGGAAGCCTAGTACTGAAGATTATAGTCGAGTGCGAGCCCAATAAATATCGCCATACCAACCCGATGGTTGTTCAAAAATGCGTTAAAGCAGCCCTCGGCTTCTCGCGAGCGTGCCTGAAGGTGCTGCGCAATAAAATAGCCAGCCGCAATCACTAGCCCCAAGGCGAATATAACGCCACGGTTAAAATAAACCCCAGCAAGCCCCAGTAAAATTAGGCTGACAATTTGCAGAGCGGCGATTATCAGTAGGTCATATTTTCCAAACAGTATTGCCGTAGATTTAACCCCAATGTTTAAGTCATCTTGCCGGTCGACCATCGCATAATAGGTGTCAAAGGCTATGGTCCACAACACAATAGCGCCAGAAATTAACCACAGCCCCATTGGTAATGTTTGCTGTTCAGCGGCAAATGCCATTGGCACTGCCCATGACCATGCTATGCCCAAGCCAAGTTGTGGCAAATGGGTTAATCGCTTTAAAAATGGGTAGATAGCGGCCAGTAGCACACCGATGACGGCCAGAATAATAGTAAGTAAATTGGTTTGTAATACCAACATCAAGGCTATTGCCAAAAGCACTAAAAACAGCGTTAACGCATGCTTGGGAGCAATCTCTCCCGCCGGAATTGGCCTGTGTTGCGTTCTAGTGACATCGCCATCCACATCGCGATCAGCATAATCGTTAATCACACAGCCTGCGGCCCGCATGACGAATACCCCAGCAGTAAATATTAGGAGATTTTTTAACGAGGGCTGCCCGCTAGAGGCAAACCAAAGCCCCCAATAGGTTGGCCACAGTAAAAGATAAATACCTATAGGCTTATCCAAACGCATTAGGCGTATCCAAGGATTTTGTTCTAGGTGATTAATAAGCTTCATCTGTCATCAACGTTGTAATGATTAAAGGCTGTCAGTATTAAAGGATGGCAGAAAAAATTCAGCTACCAATAGTGGTTTTTTATCTAACCTAAAAACTGAACGCCTGCCCCATATGCAATTCTCCTCACTAACTGAGCGACAAGGTAATTTATTATTATCAGAATTAACACAGGCAACTTGAACCGGCTCACGGGTCATTGAAGGATCTGCAAATAAAAGCGCACCCAAAGGCTGATTGTCCAGCTGTCTAAGTTTGCGCAATCTGCCGGTTAACGTCGTTAGTGGCAGAACGCTTCGTGCAAAAACCCAAGGGCGGCCAACACCGCATAACAATACTTCACGAATCATTGCCTGCTGCCTATCAGGAAGACCTAGGGCATGCCGCTCAGACAGCGATGGCACCTGAAATTGCTGTTTAATCACATTGACCGACAAATCACCATAGCTCGCATCCAGTAACCGTTGCGTCAACGACCCTGAATCAAACAACCAGGTTCGCCATGATTTGGGGATGCGATAATCTGTCTGAGAAAGCATGCTATACCAAGAGATCTCAGCATGATTAACAGACATCATTGAAGGTAGCTGCAACACTTAGATTCCAGAAGAATAAATTGGAGGAAAGCCATCTGGCTGAGCGCGAAAGCGCTTATATTCCCATTGGTACTGTTCTGGCGCCAACGCCGCAATCGATTCAACGCCGGCATTCATCGCCGCAAGACTCTCGCTTTGATCGGCCTGGTAAATTGACGGATCTGCAGGTGAAAAATGGAGTCGCCACCCGCCTGCGTCGCGCAAAGCACAACAAAAAATAGCCTGGGCATTGGAGCGATTCAATAAATTATGCGTGAGTGTCATGGTAAGCGCCTGAACACCAAACAATGGTGCAAATTCACCCCCAGATCTCGAAGGCTGCTGATCGGGCAAAATAGCCACAGTTTCAGATCTTTTTAACGCCTTAAGCAACGCTGCCACACCACTGAGATTGGTAGGCACTAAGTTAGCGCCGGTTTTTTCGCGCGAATGTTTAATCCACTGATCTAAAGCGGCTATTTTAGACGGCTGATAAAGTGAGGTCATGGCAGTTTGCTGCGCAATCCACAGCCCAATCACCTCCCAGTTGCCTTGATGGGGAATCAATAAAATGGTCCCTCTATCATTGCTTAAAGCCTCTTGCAGATGAGCTTCACCCTCTACAGCAATAATTTTTGTCTGCAGCCACTTTGGGGGTTTGCGCCACAAGATAGGCGTTTCGAAAAACGCCTGACCCAGATGCCGCATTCTTTTTTTGGCTAGTTGTTGATTAGCCTGTTGCGACTGACCAGAAAAGCAAAAAGACAGATTACACAGGGTTATTTTGAACGATTTTGAAGAAAAAGCCGCCATTGCCATGCCCATGACTTTGCCTAAAAATCTCGCCAACCCCAAAGGCAATAGCGAGATAATTTTCATCAGTCCGAGCACCAACGCTGACTTCATAATTTGCTAGGCAACTCGTTAGCTAGATATTGACGCAGCTCTTCACCAATCTCGTTATGCTCAAGCCCCAGTTCAATATTGGCTTTTAACAGCCCCATCTTACTGCCGCAGTCATAGCGAATACCCTGATATTCATAGGCCAACACCTGCTCTGCTTTTAACAGGGTCTGGATAGCATCGGTAAGCTGCAGCTCACCACCAGCGCCAGGCTTCAGATTGGCGAGATGCTCAAAAATTTGCGGAGTAAATACGTAGCGACCCGTAACGCCCATATCTGAGGGCGCATCTTCAAACGCAGGCTTCTCAACAATATTATCGATAAGGTGCACATGATCCGACTGCTCCTTGCCGCTTATAACGCCATAGGCAGAAATTTCAGGTCCCTCTACTTTCTGTACCGCAATCACTGAGCTCTTGTAATAATCAAAAACCTCTACCATTTGCTTTACAGCACCCTTTTTATGATGAATTAAATCATCGGCCAAGATGACTGCAAAAGGCTCGTCGCCTACTAAATGGGAGGTAACAGCTACCGCATGGCCCAGCCCCAAAGCTTCATTTTGACGAATATAGGTACAACTTACCCCTTTTGGCACAACATTCTGGGCAATTTCTAATAATTTCTTTTTACCTCGCTGTTCAAGCTGATGCTCTAGCTCATAGGCTTTATCAAAATGATCGGCAATACTGCGCTTGGTACGACCGGTCACAAAAATCATTTCGGTAATACCCGCCTCAACCGCTTCCTCAACCGCGTATTGGATTAGTGGCTTATCCACTACCGGCATCATTTCTTTGGGGTTAGCTTTGGTAGCGGGCAAAAACCGCGAGCCCATTCCGGCTACGGGAAATACTGCCTTGCGAACCTTGTCACCACGTTTGATATGTTTCATTTAAAAACTCCATCGAGACAAATATGAACTTATTCATTGCATTATATATTGATCTAAGCCTTTAAGGGGCTCAAATTATCGCTTTTAAAGAATTTTTAGCTCTATCTTTATCAGTCTGCACGTTTATAATTGCGCTCTTATTGTACAAAGTTAACGATTTGGTGATTTTTGTGGGAAATATGACGGCTGCTCCTCAGACTTTTCAGGAGCTTATTGCAACACTACAGGACTTTTGGGCTAAACAGGGCTGCGTTATTATGCAGCCACTCGATATGGAGGTGGGTGCGGGAACCTTTCATCCGGCAACTTTCCTGCGCTCGATTGGGCCTGAAGTATGGAATTGCGCCTATGTTCAGCCATCCCGCCGCCCCACCGACGGGCGCTATGGCGAAAATCCAAATCGCCTGCAGCACTATTATCAATTTCAGGTAGCCTTAAAACCATCGCCAGACAATATTCAGGAGCTTTATTTAGACTCTTTGCGTCATCTGGGTGTAGACACGGCTATTCACGACGTTAGGTTTGTTGAAGATAACTGGGAATCGCCCACGCTTGGCGCTTGGGGTCTCGGCTGGGAAGTGTGGCTAAACGGCATGGAAGTCACGCAATTTACCTATTTTCAACAGGTAGGCGGCCTGGAGTGCTACCCAGTGACCGGTGAAATTACTTACGGTCTTGAGCGCATTGCCATGTACCTGCAAGGTGTCGATAGTATTTATGACCTAGTATGGTCAAAAGGTCCAGCGGGCACTGTGACCTATGGTGATGTTTTTCTACAAAATGAGCGCGAATTGTCTGCGTTTAACTTTGAACATGCAGATACCGACTTCTTATTTAACGCCTTTGATCAATACGAAAAAGACGGCGAGCACCTCATTGAGAAAAAACTGCCTTTACCTGCCTATGAAATGGTGATGAAAGCATCCCATACCTTTAATTTATTAGACGCTCGTAAAGCGATTTCGGTGACTGAGCGCCAACGTTATATTTTGCGTGTGCGAACTCTGGCTCGCGGTGTTGCGCAAAGTTACTTTGATTCGCGCCTTGAGGCCGGTTTCCCTCTTGCGGATAAAGCAATTGCTCAAGAAGTAATAGCCAAACACCAAGGAGAGTCATCATGAGTGCTGATTTTCTGATTGAACTCGGCACCGAAGAGCTGCCGCCTAAAGCATTGAAGTCGCTGTCCAACGCTTTTACCGAAGGTGTTGTTAGTGGATTGCGCGATCAGGGTCTCAATTTTGAGGCTACAGAAGCATTTGCGGCACCAAGACGTTTAGCCATCGTTATTAAGGGGCTAGAGACTGAGACGCCAGACAAAGATCTGGTGATTTGGGGCCCACCGACCAAAGTCGCTTTCGCGGATGATGGTTCTGCTTCACGAGCCGCTGAAGCCTTTGCTAGTAAAAATGGTGTCACTGTTGATCAACTATCAGCTTTAGTTGAAAACGATGGCCAGCAAGACAAGCTATGTATAAGACGGACTGAAAACGGCATCGAAACCAAAACTCTGCTGGGCAACATCATCAATGAGTCTTTGGCCAAGCTACCAATCCCCAAGCGCATGCGTTGGGGCTATAAAAGAGAAGAATTTGTGCGTCCAGCGCAATGGGTTGTTCTGCTATTTAACAACGAAGTGCTGAATGACCCTATTCTGGGTATTGCCGCAAGCAATACCAGTCGCGGGCATAGATTTCATGCTAATCATGAAATCGTTATCGAATCACCGAGTAGTTATCAACAACAGATGCGTGATGCCTATGTTATTGCCGACTTTAATGAACGAAAAGACATTATTAGACAGGGTGTTGCTATGCTTGCCGAGGATATTAATGGTACCGCTGTCATTGAGGATGATCTGCTCGATGAAGTAACAGCCCTTAATGAGTGGCCGGTGCCGCTTATGGGTAAGTTCGACACACATTTTTTATCGATTCCTGCCCAAGCACTCATTTCATCTATGAAGGAGCATCAAAAGTACTTTCATGTGCTAGATGCCAATAAGCAACTATTGCCGGCGTTTATTACTGTGGCTAATATCGAAAGTACTGATCCGGCTCAAGTTGTTGATGGCAATGAGCGCGTGATTCGACCGCGCCTAGCAGATGCCGCTTTCTTCTACGAAAATGATCAAAAAACCAGCCTTGAAAGTCGCCGTGACTCACTCAAAAATATCGTCTTTCAAGCTGATCTAGGTTCTGTTTTTGACAAAACCGAGCGAGTGGCCGCCATTGCTGAGTATCTAGCGAATGAAATGGGTGCGCAACCCAAGCTAGCCCGCCGAGCCGCTGAATTAAGTAAATCTGATCTAGTCACCGATATGGTAGGCGAGTTTGACGACCTGCAGGGTGTTATGGGGCGTGACTACGCTCTAAACGACAATGAAGACTCAGAGGTTGCTAAAGCATTATTTGAACAGTATCTACCGCGTTTTTCTGGTGATATTGTCCCCAATACAGATACTGGTGTAGCCTTGGCCCTAGCAGACCGTCTAGATAGCCTGATAGGTATTTTCAGTATCGGACAACAGCCTTCGGGCTCACGCGATCCCTTCGCGTTAAGGCGCGCCAGTCTTGGCGTGTTGCGAATTATGCTAGAACGCAATATCGATCTTAACTTAGTCGATGTTCTAAGCTATTGCAATGCCCAATTAAACATAGGTAAGCGGGCAAAATTGTCTGGAACTGAGCTAGAAAAGCAAGTGCTCACTTACACTTTAGAGCGCTTTAAATCTTGGTATAAAGAAAAAGGATTGCCAGCAGAGGTATTTTTATCTGTTGCTGCTCTCAAGCTCGGCAACCCTTTGGATATTGATGCTCGCGTCACTGCTGTGCACAGGTTTACGCTACTCCCTGAGGCCTCATCCTTAGCTGCCGCCAACAAGCGCGTTTCAAATATTTTGACTAAGCAATTGGCTCATTCAGATATAGCGGCGCTTAATACAGCTCTACTGCAAGAAGAAGCAGAAAAGCAGCTTTCTGATAGCCTTAACAGCCTAGAAACGCTGATTGCACCACTTTTGGCTAACAGAGACTATAACGCTGTACTGGAAAAGCTGGCAGAGCTTAAACAGCCTGTTGACCAGTTCTTTGAAGATGTCATGGTTATGGCAGAGGACATGGAATTGCGTCAAAATAGATTGGCACTATTAGATAAGTTGCACAAACTATTTATCAATGTGGCCGATATATCATTACTGGTACCGGCAAAATAATGGGAAGCTAAGCGTACAGCCTAATGAAATGCCTGCTAGCCATTTTTAGAGCCGCCCTGTTTTATGCAGGATTTGTCGCGCTTACAGTCTCTGCAAGCATTGTTACCTGTCTGTTATTCTTTCTGCCCTTTAAACTGCTGCAGCGAATTGCTACCACTGGAAATTACTTAGTGATGCAATGGCTTAGGCTAACCTGCAATATCAAGATTGTAGTTTCAGGCACAGAAAATATTCCTTCTGGTGCCTGTGTCATTCTAAGCAACCATCAAAGCACCTGGGAAGCCTTTTATATGCAGTGGTTTTTTCAGCCGGCCTGTTTTATTTTAAAACGCGAGCTTTTATGGATTCCATTTTTTGGTTGGGCCCTTTTTTTAATGCGACCTATTGCTATAAAGCGCTCGAGACCCGCTTCTGCCATCAGATACGTTATTAAAGAAGGCTCCAAGCGCTTATTAGCGGGCAATAGAGTCGTTATCTACCCTGAGGGTACAAGAGTTACCAGTGGTCAGCTAGGAGAGTTTAAAACCAGCGGCGCTGCATTGGCCAAACAGGCTCAAGTTCCCGTGCTTCCAGTTGCTCACAATAGTGGCGAACACTGGAAACGCAGTAGTTTTCTAAAAAAGCCAGGTATTATTTATTTGAAAATTGGGCCAGTGATCGATACTGAGCCCTATTCAACTCGGGAAATAACTGAAAACGCCCGTGATTGGATTGCTAACAGTTTAAAATAGCAATCTACCCTACCCTTAAGTTACTAATTATAACTAAGGGTGGAGTCGAAAGATTAGACGTCAAGATTTACCACAGATAAAGCATTGGTTTCGATAAAGTCTCGACGTGGCTCAACTTGATCGCCCATCAGGGTGGTAAACATTTGATCAGCCGCGATAGCATCCTCAATAGTTACAACCAACATACGGCGTGATTCAGGGTCCATTGTGGTTTCCCACAATTGCTCTGGATTCATTTCTCCCAAACCTTTATAGCGCTGAGTATTAATGCCGCGACGTGCTTCAACCATCAGCCAATTCAGCGCCTCGGCAAAAGAACTGACCTCTAGTGTGCGCTCTCCACGCTGAATATAGGCGCCATCTTCCAGAATATCTTGCAATTTAACACCAAGATCGACGATTTTAGCGTATTCTGATGAGCCAAATAAATCTCTACCAAAAGCATGCTTATGAGGCACACCATGGGCGGTAATCTCAACTGTTGGCGTAAACAAATTACACTCTTTATCTTCTTCGGCTAGCACCTTATAGCTGTGAGTGCCGGTTTCAATTTTACTAAGCGTTTTCTGGAGTTCGGCACACCAGGACTCGACTTCCTTGCGTTTTCCAAGAAGATCGGCGCTTAATGCAGGTGTGTAAACAAGGGTTTCAAGCACTTGCTTGGGATATACTAGCGACATACGAACAATCAAATCAGCCACTTCTCTAAACTGATTGACCAACTCTTCTAGGGCCGCGCCCTGCAATGCCGGCGCAGTCTCGTTGACATGTAAACTAGCCTCTTCAAGCGCCTTTTGGGTTAAGTAGGCCTCTAGCGCATCATCGTCTTTTAGATATTGCTCATTCTTACCTTTACTCACTTTATACAGCGGCGGCTGGGCAATAAAAATATGGCCATTTTCAACTAACTCACGCATTTGCCTAAAGAAAAAAGTCAATAACAGCGTTCGAATATGCGAACCATCAACATCCGCATCCGTCATAATAACAATAGTGTGATAGCGCAGCTTCTCTAAATTAAATTCATGCACACCAATACCACAGCCAAGAGCAGTGATCAGGGTGCCAACTTCTGCACTGGAAAGCATTTTATCGAAACGCGCTTTTTCAACATTAAGGATCTTACCCTTAAGCGGAAGAATGGCTTGCGTCTTACGTGCGCGCCCCTGCTTCGCCGAACCGCCCGCAGAGTCGCCCTCCACTAGATACAATTCAGATAGCGCTGGATCTTTTTCCTGACAGTCTGCCAATTTACCCGGAAGCCCTGCTATATCAAGCGCCCCTTTGCGGCGAGTCATTTCACGCGCCTTACGAGCAGCTTCACGGGCGCGCGCGGCATCAATCATTTTGTTAACCACAGCCTTGGCTTCTTGCGGAAACTCAAGCAGGTAATCACTGAACTTGTCGCCCATTTCCTGCTCTACCGCCGATTTAACCTCAGAACTTACTAATTTATCTTTAGTTTGCGATGAGAACTTCGGATCTGGCACCTTGACCGAGATAATGGCCGTCAAGCCTTCTCTAGCATCATCACCAGTAGTATTAACCTTCGCCTTTGAGCCAATGCCTTCTTTTTCAATATAGGTGTTTAGACCGCGGGTTAGCGCCGACCTAAATCCAGCAAGGTGAGTACCGCCGTCTCTTTGCGGGATATTATTGGTATAACAAAGGATATTTTCCTGGAAACTATCGTTCCACTGCAATGCTACCTCAACACTTGTACCGTCTTCTCTATCCGTGTTGAAGTGCATAATTTTATTAATGGTTTGCTTGTTGGTATTTAAATAATCAACAAAGGCACTTAAACCGCCCTCATAGGCAAATTTTTCTTCCTCACCGGTGCGCTCATCGACCAACACAACACAAACACCAGAATTAAGGAACGACAGCTCTCTTAAGCGCTTGGCAAGCAGGTCATAGTGAAACTTGATATTAGTAAAGGTCTCTGGTGACGGCTCAAAAAACACCTCCGTGCCAGATTCTTTGGTATCACCAATAATCTCGAGCGGGCCGTCTGGCACGCCATGAGAATAGGTTTGCTCGTGCACCTTGCCATTGCGTCGAATAGTTAGGCGCATACGAGTTGAAAGCGCGTTTACTACTGAAACACCAACGCCGTGCAAGCCGCCAGACACCTTATAACTGTTGTCATCAAACTTTCCGCCAGCATGGAGAACCGTCATAATAACCTCAGCCGCAGAAACACCCTCTTCATGCAATTCAGTAGGAATACCACGACCATTATCAGAAACAGAAATGGTCTCGTTGGGATGAATAACGACGCGTATCTCAGAGCAGTGGCCAGCTAGAGCCTCATCGATAGAATTATCTACCACCTCAAATACCATATGGTGGAGACCTGTTCCATCGTCAGTATCGCCGATATACATACCCGGACGTTTTCTAACTGCGTCTAACCCTTTGAGTACCTTAATACTCGACGAATCATAATTGGCTTCTTCACTCATAAACTATACAGTTCCTATTGATCAACCTTTAGAAAATACACCATGTTCCACATGGAACAATTGGCTTAACTTTTCATCTATTCCATCAAAATCTTTTTTATCCACACCAGTTACAAAGTACTGACATTGCAAATGATCTAAATACGCTAACACATCTTTACGGTTTTCATAATCCAACTCTGCAGGCAAGTCGTCAAGTAAAAATACACAACTAAGGCCTGTAGCAGACTGGTAATGTGCCGCTTGCGCCAACTTCAAGGCATACACCAACAGCTTTGACTGCCCTCTCGATAGACTATCTGCCGCGGCAACGCCATCAACAAAAACCTTTATATCTGCTCGCTGTGCACCATGAGAGGTAGTGCCCGTCGCAATATCCCTCTCTTTATCAGCCAGTAGTACATCAATAATAGAGCTGCCTTCCGGCCAGCCCTGGCTGTACTCTAAACTAACCGCACCAAGACCGCTAAAGGCGTCAACTACCGGACTTATAAATTTTTGCAGCTGTGAAATATACTCTTTGCGCTGCTCAGCAATCATCTCATTTAACGGCGCTAACTCCTGAGACCATAGCTTTAATAATTCTTCGTCCATTCTACCATGACGAAGCAGTTGATTGCGCTGTTTTAATGCTTTTTGAAAGCGACGCCAAAGATCAGAATAGCCATGTTCCACGTGGAACACGCCCCAGTCAATAAATTGGCGTCTTTGCAATGGGCCGCCCTCCAACAGCGAAAAGCTATGGGCGTCTACTAATTGAATAGGCAGCTCAGAAGCTAGCTGCCCTGCTGAAGATAGGTTTTGACCGTCACAGCGGGCCTCAAAATCACCCTTAACGGAACGCATAACCCCTAACTGATGCTCGGCGTCAGAAATGGGTCTTGCAACCTTGCCTGAAACAACTAAGCTGTCTTGCCCCCTGTTAACCACTAGGCGCAAATCGCGATGCTTGAAAGATCGACCTCTTCCTAGCAAAAAGATTGCCTCTAACAGGCTGGTTTTACCACTGCCATTAGCACCATAGATAATATTGGCTTTGCGGTGGCAATCTATACTCACAGATACAAGATTGCGCACCTTGGAGATATCTATACTATTTAAAAACACTTAAAAGGCCCAAGCAAGCCAAGTGCGCCACTCTAAAGGCGCATCGGCATAACAACATAGGTTGCTTTACTCTCTCCACTAGCATCCTCTACCAGCGCACTGCTATTGGAATCAGCCAGTGTAAAGCGTATTTCCGGACACTTTAAGACACTCAACACATCGAGTAGATAGCTGACATTAAACCCAATTTCCAATGTATCTCCAGAATAAGCCACGCTAACTTCTTCCTGAGCTTCCTCTTGTTCTGGGTTATTTGCCACCAGATGCATAGCACCATTCACCAGCTCAATTCTAACGCCGCGGTATTTTTCGTTGGAAAGGATAGCTGTGCGGCCAAATGCCTGCTTCAGCTGCTCACGATCACCAACAACCAGCTTATCGCCTCCCTTAGGAACCACTCGATCGTAATCTGGATAAGAACCATCAACCAGTTTAGATGTAAAACAGTAATCTGCGCCCGTAACTCTAATATGGTTAGAGCCAATTGAAACTCTGACCTCATCATCAGCTAATAGCCTAGAAAGCTCTATAATGCCCTTGCGCGGCAATATAGCAGAGACCTTGGTAACTTCTAGGGAAACATCGCAATGGCCGTCACACAGCGCTAGGCGATGGCCGTCGGTGGCAACAACGCGCAATTGGTTGTGGGTTACCTCCCAAAGCATGCCGTTTAGATAATAACGAACATCCTGTTGAGCCATGGCAAATGCAGTGGACTCAATTAGGCCTCTTATCATGCTGCCTGGTACATTAAATTGAACCGTCTGCTCTCCCTCATCAACGCTGGGAAATTCGTTGGCAGGAAGTGTTGCCAGAGTAAAGCGGCTGCGACCACTAACAATTTGAGCCTTTCCTTCGCTGCTAGAAAAATCCACCTGCGCCCCATCGGGAAGAGAGCGACATATATCCAAAAATTTTCTCGCGGAAACAGTGACTTCGCCCCCCTCGGCAGAGGAAACCACCTCGGTTGAACCCTTTATTTCTACCTCGAGATCGGTACCCGTCATAGACAACTGAGTACCCTCAAGACGCAACAGCACATTAGAAAGAATAGGTAGTGTTTGCCTGCGCTCCACTACACCCACAACTAACTGCAAAGGGTTGAGAAGAGCTTCTCGAGAAAGGCTGAATTTCATGATGTTAATTCTCCGGAAATAATATTTATTCTAATTTGTAACGATTAGGTTGAAAGGGTGCGGTAAAGATTCTTCAGATCGCGCTGAACTTCTCTATCTGCGCCCTCAAGTTCTTTAACTTTTCTACAGGCATGCAAAACAGTCGTGTGATCGCGACCACCAAAGGCCTCACCAATCTCAGGCAAACTGTGGTTTGTTAGTTCTTTAGCAATAGACATAGCCACCTGTCGCGGCCTTGCCACAGAGCGACTGCGGCGACGTGATAGCAAATCAGACATCTTTAACTGGTAATAGTCTGCAACCACGCGCTGAATATTATCCACCGTTATCAATTTATCTTGTAGAGCTAAAAGATCTTTAAGCGACTCTCTAATAAGGTCAATATCAATTGGGCGCCTAGTAAATTGAGCATGTGCCATCACGCGTTTAAGCGCCCCCTCAAGCTCGCGCACATTGGAGCGAATACGCTGGGCAATAAAGAAGGCCGCATCCTTGGATAAATGCACGCCACTTTGCTCTGCCTTATTTATCAGGATTGCCGCTCTGGTCTCGAGCTCAGGCGGCTCTACAGCAACCGTTAAACCCCAACCAAAGCGCGACTTAAGACGCTCCTCAACACCGTCAATTTCTTTCGGATAACGGTCACTGGTCAGAATCATCTGCTGACCGCCTTCTAATAGAGCGTTATAGGTATGAAAGAACTCCTCTTGCGAGCGCTCTTTACCAGAGAAAAACTGAATGTCATCAATCAGTAGCGCATCAACTGATCGATAAAACCGCTTAAACTCGTCAATAGCCTTGAGTTGCAGCGCCTTTACCATATCGGCCACAAACCGCTCAGAATGAAGGTAAACAATTTTAGCATTGGGCTTTTTAGCGCGAAGAGCATTGCCAACAGCGTGCATCAAGTGGGTCTTACCAAGACCAACGCCACCGTATATAAATAATGGATTGTATGAACCACCGGGGTTTTCAGCCACCTGCTGAGCCGCAGCAAACGCTAGTTGGTTTGATTTTCCTTCAACAAAACTATCAAAGGTAAATTCATTATTAAGATTAGTTCTCAGGCTAGTTTCAGCCGCCGAACGGATAATAGCTGGCGCTTCAACAAGAGCGGCATCTAAATCACTTGGGTTTTGAATTATTGAGGGCGTTTCAGTGCTTGACGGTTCCGAATTTGAAGAGTTCGAAACAAATTCAGATTGTTGCTTGTACTGTGGAGCATTCGCAGGAGAAGCGGAAATACCTAAAACCACCCCATTGCCACTGAGCTGATGGAACAACTCTTCAATACGATTAAGAAACTTACTCTTAACCCAGTCCTCAACAAATCTATTGGGCGCCAATAATTCGATTACATCATCATTAGACGGATCATTAAAGCGCTCATTATCAGCATCAAAGTACTTAAGTTTTAGTGGACGAATCCATGTATTATACTGCTGTTCAGGCAATTCGCTTTGCAGCTGGCTTTGGCATTGTGACCAAACAATTTCGGGTGCATCAAACCCCATGATTTATACCTTATAAGACGTTAAAACTGATTGTTAAAAAATAAAATTCACAACAACCAAAATTTGATTTAAGTAATGAGCTTTTTCATCTCACTTTTTACAGAGTCTATACCCTGTAAAAAAAACTATCCACACCTCAAAAAACAGTGCAAAAAAACCATAAAAATAAATTACTATAAAAATCAATACGTTAAATATTTTCAAGAAATTTATTATCAACAGCAGTGAAAATAAATCTGATCAAATTTTGATCAATTACTGTGGATAACCTGTGTATATACAGTAAAGAACCAGTGGTTAAGAATAGATAATGCAAATCTGTGGCAGAATTATTAAGACCGACTAGCTTATGGTGACCAAAAACTTTTGGCTAGTCACTTTCCAATACAGAATGACGAAAAGATTACGCCCAATAAATCATCAGACGTAAATTCTCCTGTGATTTCAGATAGATAGCGCTGCGCCTCACGTAAATCCTCAGCCAGCAATTCACCGGCATTGGCGACCTCTAATTGTTCAATACCGTGACACACAAGATCGGTTGCCTTATTAATTGCACTAAGGTGACGACGGCGAGCAGAAAAAACCCCCTCGGCCTGTTCTTTATAGCCTACCACTCTAAGAATTAGCTGTTTTAGACTGGACAGGCCAGCGCCGGTTTTGGCCGAGACGCCAATTGACTTATCTGCTGATGAAAACGCGCCAGCACTCTCCGGCATTAGGTCTAGCTTATTGAAGATACTAATAATATTGTGTTGTTTATCGGAGAATCGTTGAAAATACTCTGGCCATAGGCTTTCAAGAGGCTCTTTATCCTGATTAGCCGCATCGACCACATAAAGTATGGCATCGGCCTTTTCAATTTCACCCCAAGCCCTTAAAACACCCTGTTGTTCTACTACATCCTCAGTCTCGCGCAAACCTGCAGTATCGACGATATTTAATGGAACACCGTCGAAATTAATCTTTTCTCTTAGGACATCTCTGGTGGTGCCAGCTACATCAGTAACAATAGCTGCATCTTGGCCGGCAAGCGCATTTAACAGGCTAGACTTGCCCGCATTGGGTTTTCCCGCCAAAACCAGGGTAATGCCCTCCCTCAATAAAGCGCCTTGCTCAGCGGTAGCTAAAAAAGCCTTTAGATCAGCACGCAACATTGTAAGCTTATTGCGCAACGCAGTATCCGCCAGAAAATCGATCTCCTCTTCAGGAAAATCGATAGCCGCCTCAACAAATACGCGGATAGCAATCATGGTTTCAACAAAATCACGAATCTTGCTGGAAAACTCACCCTGAAGTGATCGCACAGCTGACTTTGCCGCTTGAGTTGAGCTAGCATCAATAAGGTCTGCCACAGCTTCAGCTTGGGCTAAGTCGAGCTTATCATTTAAAAAAGCTCTCTCACTAAACTCCCCCGGTCGGGCGAGCCGCGCACCCAGCTCAATACAACGGTTGACCAAACAATCTAATACTACGGGTCCGCCATGACCATGCAGCTCCAACACCTGTTCACCGGTAAAAGAGTTGGGGGCTGGGAATGACAATACTAAACCCTGATCAATAACCGCGTCATCCGCATCATAAAACGAGGCATAGTGGGCCTGCCTCGGTTTAAGCACTCTACCTGGGCTTAGCAGGCCATCAATGTAGACCGATAGATCAGCCCCTGAAAGTCGAATAACACCAACACCACCTCGCCCTGGTGCGGTGGCAACAGCAACTATAGTGTCTGTATTATTCTGGAAATTGTCATATTTCATAGGGATATTATGCCCGAAAAAAAAGCCTCCGAAGAGGCTTTTTATTACTTAACGGCTGCGGCAATCTGTCGATTAACATACCACTGTTGCAAAATACTCAATAAATTATTAACCGTCCAATAAAGCACCAAACCTGCCGGGAACATCATAAAGAAGAACGTAAACACAACTGGCATTAACTGAAATACTTTAGCTTGCATAGGATCGGTAGGTGCTGGCTGCAGTTTTTGCATCAAAAACATACTAGCACCCATAATTAATGGAAGAATAAATAACGGATCCTTAGCGGAGAGATCCTGAATCCAAATAATCCAGGGTGAATGACGAATTTCAACTGATTCAGATAACACCCAATATAGGGCAATAAACACCGGCATCTGCAATAACATTGGGAAACAGCCACCCAATGGATTAACCCGATGTTTCTTAAATAGTGCCATCTGTTCTTGACCCGCCTTTTGACGGTCATCGCCATACAATTCTTTGATTCTTGCCATCTCCGGCTGTAGTGTTCTCATTTTAGCCATCGATTTTAGGCTAGCCGCGGACAGAGGATAAAGTAGTATTTTAATTAAAATGGTTAGTATGATTATTGACCAACCCCAATTGCCCAAAAAGCCCTGAATTATCTGCAAGGCGGCAAAAATAGGCTTAGCTAACATCCATAAGAAGCCATAATCAATGGTTAGATCTAAATACTCAGATAACTCTTGAAGAACATCTTGATTCTTAGGCCCAACATAAAGATCGACCTTATATTCCCCTGTTTGACCGGGTGATACATTGATTTTCTCTCCGGTTACTGCCATTAAATAAATATCATTACCCTGTAGTTTTCGCAAAGAAAAACTGTTTTTCTCATCCTGAGGTGGAACCCAAGCACTCACAAAATAATGTTGAACAAAGGCCAACCAACCGCCCTGCAATGATGTTTTAACGGTTTTATCATCGATATCAGAGAAATCATATTTCGAATAATTTTTATCTTGCTCGCGAATGGCTGCGCCCAAGAAAGGCTTCATCCCAGTTGAAGAATCGGTTTCAGGTTGATGGGAATCTCGTCTAAATTGACCAAAAAACGTAGCTAACCAAGGCTCTGAAGAAAGGTTTCTAATAATATAGCGAATACCAATTTGATATTGCGCAGCCTTAAACTCAAAGCGTTTGATAATTTCGATGCCACCCTGATTGTAAACAAAATCAACCTCTAACCCCTGCTGACCGTCGGCAAGCTCATAAGTGTTAGCTGTGGTCGAAAAAACAGGCCTTCCAGCAGCAGTGTCTGTGCCATTAGCACCTATCAAACCGCTTTCAGCAATAAATTCATTACCACTGGAGCGAGTAAGAATAGAGATAGGCTGACCCCCTTCGTCCGCCATCTTATCTAAGTTTTGCAATAATTGAGTTTCAACAACATCGCCACCCAAGGTGTCGATGGTTACTTTGATCACATCGGTAGTAATGGTGACGGTTTTTTGATTATCTACCAATAACTTCGTTAACTGAGGCCGATCATCCACCAAAACAGGCAGGGTAGAAATGGAAGGCGCGCTTTCATTGTAGAGCTGCTCAACGGGTATCTGTGACTGCTGATCTGCAACAGGTAAGCTCTCAAACTGAGCTTCAAAATCAGTCCATCGCACGACCAGCAACCAAACAACAACACCAATAGCGGCTAAAATTACGTTTTTTTGCCAGTTCATACTTTTATCTCTCAGTTTTATCTGCATTTAATGGTTTTTCTTGCTTTGAAGGTACAGGATCATGCCCACCTTCATGTAAAGGGTGGCATTTTATAATTCTTCGCAAAGAAAGATAACCCCCTTTTAATACACCGTACTCACTAATTGCCTCGATTGCATAATGAGAGCAGGTAGGGTGAAATCTACAACTTGGCCCTAGAAGTGGGCTTATAAGGTATTGATAAGCCTTAATAAGGCCAATAAACAAGCTACGCATCCTGTTGTTTCAGTATCTTAAATCGCGAGTCTAGCTTTGCCCATGATTTTTCTATAATTGCTGTAAGCTTCTCGGTAGATAGCTTACCGGCTCCCTGTCGTGCCAAAAAAACAACATCTAAAGAACCTTGAAATTGTTTTTTTCTAAACGTTTCCCTCGCAACACGCTTAATACGATTGCGCTGGACGGCTGTAGGAATATTTTTCTTAGCAACAACCAAACCCAACCGAGATGGACAACCATCAGTGGGCTTGGCGAGTATCAGGAGGGAAGAATTTGCGACCTTCACCCTATTATTATCAAACACCTGCTTATAATCAGAGGTATTTAATAGGCGCTGAGTCTTTTTAAACGAGAATATGGGCACTGGGCCCAATGCCTCAAGCAGCTAGACGCTTGCGACCCTTAGCACGACGACGGTTAATTACTGCGCGTCCACCGCGAGTAGCCATACGTGATCTGAAGCCGTGAGTGCGCTTACGCTTTAAATTACTGGGTTGAAATGTTCTTTTCATTGCCTAAAAATCCAAATAGGTTTGTGTACATGTTTCCGAGCCGCGCGATTCTAAAGAAATTATCGACGTATATCAATAAACTTCTGCAATCATTTGCAAATCAGCGCTTATTAATAGGCTACTAACAAGTTATAAATATTATAAAAACAAAGTATTCAATTTTTAGTTGGTTTTTATCCATACAGTCAGCGTGTTGATAAGAAACTGTAGAAAACCTGTTAATAAAATCAAATAGTACTCATTTTTAAGCTCGCTTATACAGGTTATTTTAACTAACTAAATTTAATCAACAATCCACCCCCATTATTTGAGCAACTATTCAAGCCTATTAATCCGTTGATTATACATATTATTTTTTAATATAAGTCATTGATATTATTATTCTTATTAAATTAATCAACAAAAAAATGGCTTACTAATAACAACAACTATAATCCTACATACATATATTAAGTAAATTAATACTATATATATCTACAAATAAAACGACTTAGAAAAAAATACAAAGCAACGTATAATAGCAATAACTTCCCAAGAGCTAATAAAGGCTCAAGATTAAATATGCGTTATACCGATCAATTTGATGTCATCGTTGTTGGTGGTGGTCATGCTGGAACAGAAGCATGCCTGGCATCAGCTAGAATGGGCTGTAAAACACTTCTCCTCACTCATAACATTGAGACACTGGGGCAAATGTCCTGTAACCCAGCAATTGGTGGCTTAGGTAAGAGTCACCTCGTTAAAGAGGTGGATGCTCTTGGTGGTGTTATGGCTAGAGCAACTGATTTGGGTGGTATTCAGTTTCGAGTGCTTAATGCCAGAAAAGGCCCTGCTGTAAGAGCAACCAGAGCGCAAGCTGACAGAGCGCTGTACAAAGCAGCGGTTAGAAGCTTTTTAGAAAATCAACCAAATCTGAGTATTTTCCAGCAGGCGGTTGATGATCTTATTATTGAGGGTGAAAAGGTAGTTGGCGCATCCACCCAGATGGGCTTGAAGTTTTATGCTAAGACTGTGGTAGTCACCGCAGGCACCTTTTTGGCGGGCAAGGTACATATTGGAATGGAAAACTACGCAGCTGGACGTGCGGGTGATCCACCAGCGGAGCAATTAGCCCAGCGCTTTAGAGATCTACCTTTTAGAATTGAAAGATTAAAAACAGGCACTCCGCCAAGAATTGATGCACGCACGGTTGATTTTAGCAGTCTACAAGAACAGTGGGGCGATCAGCCGGAACCCATTATGTCCTATTTTGGCAAGCTGTCAGATCATCCCAAGCAAACCTGTTGCTGGATAACCTACACCAACGAAAAAACCCATGATGTTATTCGTGGTGGCATGGATAGATCCCCCCTTTACACCGGTGTGATTGATGGTGTGGGCCCCAGATACTGCCCATCCATTGAGGATAAAGTGGTGCGCTTTGCGGATAAAGATAAGCATCAGGTATTTATTGAGCCAGAAGGTTTAAATACCCACGAGCTCTATCCTAATGGTATTTCAACCAGCCTGCCATTTGATGTTCAATTAAATTTAGTGCGCTCCATAGAGGGTTTTGAAAATGCCCATATTATGCGACCGGGTTATGCCATTGAATATGATTACTTTAACCCACAAGATTTAAAATATTCTCTGGAAACTAAAACCGTACAGGGATTATTTTTTGCCGGTCAAATTAACGGCACCACTGGCTACGAAGAGGCCGCCGCTCAAGGGCTACTGGCCGGTACCAATGCCGCTCTTCAAGCACAGGACAAAGACAGTTGGTGTCCGGGCCGGGATGAAGCCTATACTGGCGTTTTGGTGGATGATCTAATCAGTATGGGTACCAGTGAGCCCTACCGCATGTTTACAAGCCGTGCGGAATACCGATTATTGTTGCGAGAAGATAATGCCGACCTAAGGTTGACAGAAAGAGGGCGTGAATTAGGTTTGGTAACCGATAGTCATTGGCAACAGTTTTGTGAAAAAAGAGAAGCTATTGAGATTGAGCGCCAGCGAATAAAATCCACCTGGATTCAAGCTGAATCAAGCGAAGCAAAGCAATTGGAACCGCTGTTTAAAAATAAATTATCGCGCGAGTACTCGATGTATGATCTTCTGAAGCGACCAGAAGTTACTCATGCAGATTTATCAAGCCTAACCCCAGACTTAGAAATTGATGGCAGGGTGTCAGAGCAGGTAGAGATTGATGCCAAATACGCGGGTTATATCGGGCGCCAACAAGAAGAGATTGATAAGTTGCGACGCCATGAGAACACTGCGATTCCTGAAACATTTGATTATGAAAAGGTCAGTGGTCTTTCCAATGAGGTTAAGCAGAAGCTCAATGAAGCTAAGCCAGAGACCCTTGCACGCGCCTCTAGAATCCCTGGCATAACACCTGCCGCTATTTCATTATTATTGGTGTCTTTAAAGAAAAACGCAGCTTAATTATGTCGCTTTCCCATAACCAGCAAGCATTAGAGTTAGGGATAAAAACCCTTGGGCTAAATTGTACGTCCCAGCAAATTGAGCAACTGCTAGCCTATCTTGAAATGCTTCAACGCTGGAACAAAGCCTACAACCTAACCGCTATTCGTGAACCTATCCAAATGGTTCGATTACACCTTTTGGATAGCCTTGCTATACATCCCTATGTGCAGGGGGTAAAACATATTATTGATGTCGGCACAGGGCCGGGTCTTCCAGGAATCCCATTAGCTATTTTAAATCCCAATATAAACTTCACCCTACTCGATAGTAACGGCAAAAAGACGCGTTTTTTATTTCAAGCAATTAACGACCTATCCTTAGTTAACGCCAAAGAAATCAATCACCGAGTTGAAAAATACCAACCAGAACAGTCGTTTAATATTGTTTTAAGCCGCGCTTTTAGTTCTATCTCTGATATGCTTACGCAATGCGACCATTTGGTTTCCGATAGTGGCTGTTTTTTAGCGATGAAAGGAAAAAAACCCGATTCAGAGTTGAGCCAAATCACGAAAGACTATAAGGTCGTCGATCTGTCACAAATAAATGTTCCACAAGTTGACAGTGAGAGGCACCTAATAAAAATAATAAAAACAGGTGTATCATAATTTAGCTAAAGGAAATGCGTAACAGTGGCTCGGATATTATCAATTGCAAATCAAAAAGGTGGGGTTGGAAAAACCACTACCAGTGTCAACCTTGCCGCATCCCTCGCCGCCTACAAAAAACGCGTCTTGCTTTTAGATCTAGATCCCCAGGGTAATACCACCATGGGATCGGGCATCAATAAGCAAACCTGCGAACACAGCGTGTACGACGTTCTCACAGAAAAAAAATCCATTGAGGACTGCATAGTCCCATCAGAGGCGGGCAACTATCATCTTCTACCAGCAAATGGCGACCTAGTTGCTGCAGAGGTTGAATTAATACAGGAAATTGGTCGAGAAACACGCTTAAGATTTGCCCTGCAACGGGTCGATGAAAACTACGATTATATTATTATTGACTGCCCGCCCTCACTCAATATGCTGACAGTGAATGCGCTAGTTGCAAGTGATGGAGTAATCATCCCTATGCAATGTGAATACTACGCGCTTGAGGGCTTATCCGCGTTAAACAATACTATTCGGCAGATCGCCAAATTGATTAATCCTAAACTTAAAATTGAGGGCATTCTTAGAACCATGTACGATCCTCGCAATGGATTAACCAATGCGGTATCGGCGCAACTTAGAAAATATTTTGGAGATGCTGTTTACCGCGTTAGTATTCCGCGAAACGTAAGATTGGCTGAGGCACCCAGTCACGGCAAGCCAGCCCTAGCTTATGATAAAAACGCAAAGGGCTCACTGGCCTATTTAGCATTGGCCGGTGAGATATTGCGCAAACAACAAAATTCAACTGAGAATAAAGGATAATAATCCATGGTCACAAAAAGACAGAGCTTAGGCAAAGGGTTAGATGCGCTGTTGGGACTTGCAGAGGATATTAACGCAGATCAAGACTTGGCAAAGGGTGGAAAACCAGCATCCGATGGAGGCCTCAAGCAAATTCCAGTTGAATTTCTTCAGCGCGGTGAGTATCAGCCCCGAAGAGATTTTAATTCTGAAAGCTTACAAGAATTAGCCGATTCAATTGTTAATCAAGGCCTTATTCAACCCATTGTGGTACGTGAAATAGCGCAGAATAAATACGAGATAATCGCCGGTGAAAGACGCTGGAGAGCGACACAGTTAGCTGGACTAGATACAGTGCCAGCCATTGTTCGAGAAATATCCGATCAAGCCGCCATCGCTATGGCTTTGATTGAAAATATTCAACGTGAGGACCTTAATCCCATCGAGGAGAGTCAAGCCCTAATTCGCCTTCAGGATGAATTTAATCTTACACAACAGCAGGTGGCTGAGGCAGTTGGTAAATCCCGATCAGCCGTCACCAACCTTATGCGTTTAGCCTCACTTCAGCCAGTTGTGCAGCAACAGCTAGAGCGCGGCGATATAGAGCTAGGTCATGCTAAGTGCCTTCTGGCACTTGAGGGCGAAACGCAAATCATAGCCGCTCGTTCGGTTGCCGGCGATGGGCTAACCGTTCGTCAAACCGAGGTTTTGGTTAAAAAAATGCAATCGCCCGATACCGGTAAAAAATCCATTACCACACCTAACCAAGATATAGTTAATCTACAAACTGAGTTATCTGAAAAGCTTGGTGCAGCGGTTAAAATTCAACATGGTTCAAAAGGTTCAGGCAAACTGACCATCAGTTATAACAGCGTAGATGAGCTTGATGGAATACTCAACCACCTAAAATAACCGGAAAACACCAATAAAGTGTAAAATACTTTCTAAATTTCCTGTGCGTGTATTGAATATCACGGATACTAAACCTATAATGCCGATCCGCGCCAATGTCGGTGATCGATCTTGATCGCCTTCGGTTCGGTAAAGGTGGATTGAGAATACCGTGACAACCATTCCAAAGCCTGAATTACTGAAAGCAACCCTGTATCAAATAGCAGCTCTACTGCTAGTGGTGGCTTTTATCGGTATGACCGATAAATTAATGGCGGTTTCAGCTTTGATGGGCGGTTTAATTCAAATCCTACCCCAGGCTTGGTTCTCTTGGCAGGCCTTTAAATATGCCGGCGCAAGCAATGTGGATAAAGTTGTCCAATCCATGTATCGCGGAGAACTTGGGAAGGTTGTTATGACGGCAACATTGTTCGCAATTTTGTTTACCGTCGACAAACAGTGGAATTACATTGCATTGTTTACTACTTTTCTTTTAATGATACCGTTGCAATGGTTTTTGACCCAAAAAGCATTGCGACACTAAACAGACAGTTTGTTGGAATACAGAGTAGAGAACACTAGATGGCCGGCGAAAACCCTGCAAGTACTACTGAATATATTCAGCATCACCTTCAAAACCTAGTCTATGGTAACCATCCTGAAAATGGCTGGGGCTTTGCCCATGGCGCACAAGAAGCCGCTGAAATGGGCTTTATGGCATTTCATGTTGACTCACTAGCCTGGTCCCTAGGGCTTGGTATTTTGTTCTGCTGGATGTTTCGCTATGCAGCCAAGCGTGCGACTACTGGCGTACCCTCGGGCTTTCTTAATTTTGTTGAACTGGTTGTAGAATTTATTGATGGCTCTGTGAAAGATAGTTTTCATGGCGTCAACAAAATGGTAGCGCCGCTAGCGCTGACTATTTTTGTCTGGGTATTCCTGATGAACCTAATGGATCTTATCCCGGTCGATCTCATTCCATATCTAATGGCCAAAGCTGGCATTGGCTATCAAAAAATCGTTCCCTCTACCGACCCTAATATCACCATGGGTATGGCGTTGGGTGTATTTATCTTGATGCTTTATTACTCGATTAAGATTAAAGGCACAGGCTTTATTAAAGAATTAACCATGCATCCATTTAATCACTGGGCATTTATTCCGGTGAATCTATTTATGGAAACTGTGGGTCTATTAGCAAAACCATTCTCTCTTGGTTTGCGTTTGTTCGGCAATATGTATGCCGGCGAGATGATTTTTATTCTAATTGCAATGATGTTTGCTGCTGGAGCTGGTGGCGGTATAGCTGCTGGTGGTATCCATGCGCAAATCTTCGGCGAGCACACTAGCTTTTTATTTTGGTTAGCGGTGTTTGCACTGGTCTGCGGGGTTTGTTGGTTAAACCTTAAAGGTAAGATATCAACGGGTAAAACAGTTCTTATCGCTGCAATCATTATGACACTCAGTGGCGGTATATTTGCCTTTGCTGGTGGCTTGATGCAATGGGGCTGGGCGGTATTCCATATTTTGGTTATCACCTTGCAAGCATTTATTTTTATGGTTCTCACTATCGTCTACTTAAGT
>MDTB01159371.1_pt1 | contig 37364 bp, 36 predicted proteins | sample 811161 | NCBI WGS metagenome assembly MDTB01 (sample SAMN05326650, study PRJNA326480) | marine metagenome | isolation source: seawater | place: Mediterranean Sea | collected 2009 | reverse complement strand
TTGGTGCAGGCGGCAGGATTCGAACCTGCGAAGCGCTATGCAGAGGATCTTGAGCCCTCCCCCTTTGACCACTCGGGTACACCTGCACCTCTCGGAGAGTAATCGTAGATTTTATTTTCGCGGATGGCTGACTTTTGTTTTTTCTTAGGAATTGTTGATGTATCTCCTCTGTGGGAAGACCAACTGGTTGCGAAGATGATTTCCGGTTCGAGTCCTCGAAGACTATCAAAAGGTGAGCTTGAAGCAGTTCACAAATCATTGATTGAAGTCACTAGAAGACAGAAGAGCAGTGATAGCCCGGTTGAGGTAGCAATGCCCGATGGAATGAGCTTTTGGGACGCAGTTGGTCAGCTACTAAGAAATATGGAAACAGAACTCTCTGAGACGGTAAGAGACGAGGGTATGACGGCTAAGGCTCAACTACTATCTAGAAGACTTGGGGTAGCAAGGACCTGTGTCAGAGATCTAACCAGAATGCGTTTGAATGCATTCACTCGACATTCAGTTTCGTCAAGTCTACTAGAATCGAATAATACGGAAAGAAGTATGAAAAGCTTCCAAACACTAGATTGGAGCAAGTTTGATCCTTCTGAGAGAGTATTCTATAATGGCATCAGGGAATTATCGGAGAAGTACAAGATTACGACTTCCTGGTCTTCGATGCTAGGATCCTCCGATTCAGATTTAGAGTCTACAGTTTCAGAAATTTCTGATACCTTAACTGATTTCACTGATAATAATTTAGAAGAGGCGGATAAGAGCATTCGTCTTCCTAGTAAAGAGAGGGAATGGAGGGAGCCAGATTTCGATGAAGAAGATCGAATCAGAGAGATGGACGATTTTCCCGAACATGCTGCCTCCAGTGCTGAGTCTCGAAGTATCCGGAATGACGATATCGACAAAAACAGTGATTTGTTACGAATTAAAGTTCTCAAAGATGTCCAAGATCCGATCCTAATGGCTGATGGTTCCGAGGTCAAACTTACTGAAGGAGATATTGAATCGTGTCCTTCATTGATTGCGGAGATTCTGATTTCAGCGGGACTAGCTGAAGCTGCCCCTATATGATAGGGCAATTACTAACTCTCTCCGACCTCCGACAGCAAACAGGTGTGGTGAGATTTTGAATGAAGGAGTGACTGGTGGAGAAATTAAGAGGTTTAGAGAAGCTTTCGACTCCGATCCATCTGCCAGAGTTGCTCAGAATGCGATAAGCAATACTGCTTTAACGTCTCTAGCTCTAAGTAGAGAAGTTGTTCAGAACACTGACTTTTCATTCAGCATAAAATTGGATGAGTGGAGTGTTACAAACCAAAGAAGAAGTGGCAGGTGCTGGCTATTCGCAACATTGAATCTCTTCAGAGTTGGTGCTATGAAGAAGATGAATGTCAAGAATTTTGAATTTAGTCAGTCTCACATACATTTTTGGGACAAACTAGAGAGGTCAAACCACTTCTTAGAAGCAATTCTGGAAACCTCTAGTCTTCCTGTAGATGATAGGACAATTCACTTTCTTCTTAGCGATCCTATCGGAGATGGGGGACAATGGAACATGGCAACAAACCTAATCAGAAAACATGGTTTAGTCCCAATGTCTGCTTATCCAGAGTCTCACAGCAGCAGTAATACCCGAGCAATGAATACAATTCTGAAAGATATCCTAAGAACAACAGCCAGCGAAATTAGAGAGATTATAGAAAAAAATGGATCGATTGATGGAGCTCGTTCTCACAAAGAATCTAGAATGGAAGAAATTTGGAGGATACTGTGCATCCATCTGGGAACCCCGCCAGAGAGGTTTGATTGGCAATGGCACGACAAAGATAAGAAATTCCATAGAAAGGGGGAGATGACTCCATTGGAGTTTGCCAAAGAGTATGTTGAGATCGATTGGGAAAACTACGTTTGCATAGTCAATGACCCCAGGAACGAATATTATCGAACATATACAGTGGATTACCTCCAGAATGTTGTAGGAGGACCTCCAGTAGTATATCTTAACGTACCAACTGGGGAGATGAAGAAAGTAACTCAACGGATTCTAGAGGATGGTGAGCCGGTATGGATGGGTTGTGACGTGGGTAAGCAGATGGAGAGGAAAAAGGGTCTTTGGGATGCTAATTTATACGAATTTGAAGATCTGTATGGAATTAGATTCGGAATGGAAAAGGCTAATCGTTTACGCTTTGGACAAACAATGATGACACATGCAATGCTATTTACTGGAGTCGATGTAGTTGAAGGTGAACCAAGAAGATGGAGAGTTGAGAATTCATGGGGTTCCGATGAGAGTGGGGTAAAAGGATTCTATACTATGAACGACAATTGGTTTGATGAGCATATGTTTGAAATTGCTGCGTCAAAGAAGTTCCTGAGTGCCAAAATGAAAGAGGGCTTGAAACAAGAACCAGTAGTACTTCCTGCTTGGGACCCAATGGGATCACTAGCTAGAGAAGAGGCATTGAACTAAATTCAGTTTAGATTCCTTAGAGATAGTTCTATGGTTACAGAATCTGGAATTGGTATTCTCAGAACCTTTCTCAGTGACTTCTCATCTTTTGCGGAATTTGTTACCAATTCTAGAAGCCTCTTATGGATTCTCATCTCCCAGTGGTCCCATGTTTCTGAACCCTCACCATCCGGGCTTTTCCGGCAAGGAACTACCAACCTCCTGGTAGGTAGCGGAATGGGGCCTCTTAGATTAACTCCAGTCTCGTCTGAAATAGCCTTAATCTGCTGACAGACCAGATCAACGTCTTGGTGATTTTCGCCAGTCAACTTGATTGTAGTGACGACCGGCATTAGTTTCACCAGTCGTCTACTTCTTCTCGATCTTCATGCAGACGCCGGCAGCTACTGTCTTACCCATATCACGGACAGCGAAACGAGATAGTTCGGGGAATGCATCCATCTGCTCGATTGCCATTGGCTTTGTAGGTGCGAATCTAACTAGTGCAGCATCTCCTGTCTTCAAGAAAGCTGGATTTGCCTCTTTAGTCTTGGAGTTCTCCAATAGTTCGACGAACCTAACTGCGACCTGTGAAGTGTGTGCGTGGAATACTGGAGTATATCCCGCTCCGATTGCTTTGGGGATATCCATCAACTGGATCTGTCCTACGAATGTCTCGTCGTGTCTTACGAAGGCAGGCTCACTTTCTGAGTATCCGGCTACGTCTCCTCGACGGATGTCCGTAGCAGCAAGACCACGTACGTTGAATCCGACGTTATCTCCTGGTTCAGCCTTCTCGTGGATAGTATGATGCATCTCTATGCTCTTGACTTCAGCGGACTTCTGACTTGGATTGAAGACGACAGTCTTCCCGGAGTGTAGAATTCCAGTCTCTACCTTTCCTACAGGGACTGTGCCTATTCCACTGATCTTGTATACATCTTGGATAGGAAGTCTAAGGGGCCTGTCCGTAGGCTTGGGTGGCATCTCGACACCATCGATTGCATCGAACAGAGTTGGTCCACTGTACCATGGTGTGTTATCGCTCTTGCTGAAGATGTTATCTCCGGCCAGAGCGCTGCATGGGATGAATGGGATATCGGTTGGGTTAAATCCTGCCATCTTCAGTAGATTGGAAACCTCCTCAACTGCGCTGTTATACTTATCCTGGGACCAGTCAACTCCACTAATGTCCATCTTATTGATGTTGACTATTAGCTCCTTTACTCCGAGAACCTTCGCAAGGAAGGCGTGTTCCTTAGTCTGTGCGTTAACTCCATCATTTGCAGCAACATTTAGTACCGCTGCATCTGCTTGGCTAGTTCCAGTAATCATATTCTTGACGAAGTCACGGTGCCCTGGTGCATCGATTACGGTAAAGTAGTATTTTGGTGTGAAGAACTCTTTATGAGCTACATCTATGGTAATTCCTCGCTCTCTTTCTTCTTTCAATCCATCCATCACGTAGGCGAATCCAAAACCGGACTTACCTCTCTCGGATGCTTCCTGCTCGAACTTATCTATTACGTGCTGTTCTATATGGCCGCTGTCTAGAAGAAGTCTTCCGACAGTTGTCGACTTTCCATGATCGACGTGTCCTACGAAAACGATATTCAGATGCGGCTTGCTCTTGTCTTCCCATTGTGAACTCATTGTTTACACCTCTAAGGTAGGCCCGCCGACCGGAGAGGCGTATATGAATCGTTCCCCAGTGTTTTCGCTACACTAGTGCTAGATTGTACGAAATAGGGAATTCGAGGCCTTTTGCTAAATTTACCTATACTGGAGTTCTATTACCAGCTGGTTTACCTCGGTATTGTGAGTCTCTGCATTCTCCAAGTCTAGTGTCCAATCTCCAGGAAGTTTGCCCCTAACAGTTGATCCTCCGATTACCATCCAAACGCAATACTCCTCGCCTTCACAGTCTCCAGCGTCTCTATTGTCGTTCTCTATTCCTGTTGTATTTGCTACCTCATCTTCAGTGCTGTTGAAGATATACAGATCTAGCTTGTTGTTGGTAGTGGTACCCCCAACTCCTCCCAAAGGCTGGTCGTCATCTTCCTTGGGATACGAAAGCTTGGCCCTCATGTACCTGATTCTATCCTTTGATTCCTGGTCATAGGTTACCGGGTAGTCCCATGTCATAATTACCGGATTGTTAGGGGTAGCCCTGTCAATTACGAATTCTGCCCATACCCCTCTGTAATTGACATATATCATCGCAGTTGTACTGTCTTCGAATCCATTGTTGTCTACTACGGTGAGTTTGACCTCCCATGCTCCTGTCGTCCTCTCTTCCCATGAGTAAGTCTCCCCATTTGCATCTACGTCGTTGTCAGTGATTCCATCACCATCTGAGTCTGTGAATGTATCAAGGTCCCAACGCCATTCGACGAGATATTCCTCTGCGTAACAGTTTGAGTCATCTGGATCGCATCCTGCCCAAGACTCCGACGCATCTAGATCCACAGTAGTTGAAACCTCCACCCGCCTATCGTTTACATCGTTGTCCTCGTCACAGACCCATACGATTACCATATCTCCGCTAGCCGTTGACTCCTCTCCATCACAGTCATCGTCTTTGCTTGGGGTTATCTTCGCCTCTGGCTCTCTGGCAGACGAGTCAACCACTGTGATTGACTTGCTAGTTGTTACCTCGTGGGTCCCGTCACCTACAGCTAGCTCGGCGGTATAATCGCCTGGCTGAGCGTAGGTGTGCTTCGTTGTAAGTCCAGTACCAGTGTTTCCATCCCCAAAATCCCATTCGAAGGTAAGCGCATCTCCATCTGGATCCGATGATCCAGCAGCGCTGAATGCAACCTCTTCTCCAGCTTTGACTGTGCCACTTGGAGTTATCGACATTGTTGCTGAGGGGGGTCCGTTGCTACCAAGGAGGTCCGTGCATCCAGCAAACATTGGCAACAGAAACACCATCGCCATCATGAAAGCTGTGTCTCGGGGCCTACCCATATTGCATACGGCAGAAGTAAGAAGAAATCAATCCTACGGCTCTTTGAATGTACTAGAAATCAAAACCCCAGTCTTTGAGTCCGCCCTGTCTATTTCCTTTCAGTAGATTCTTTTCATCCCATCCGAATGCTTCCGTAACCCTTCCTAGTGACTTTGCAAGCCTACCTGCATAGTAATTTCTATCATACTCGGGGGGTTCTCCTCCAATTTCGTCAACTAACCATGCATTAACTCCTAGCTTCTTTTCCCCCTCTTCTGGTACCGTGACGATGTATCCTACCTTCATCCCAGGAGTAAACTGTAGACCCTCGGCTATTCTCTGCTTCGCAGCTCTAACATAGGGAAGACCATCCTCATTCTTGTAAACACTGAAGTCCCATTCTTCCTTCTTGCTGTTCCACTTGCCCTTACAAGATCTGCTTATTACTAGTTGAGAGGGGTCGACTGCACCGGCTCTAACTCGATCGATAACCGATTTCGTCATATCGACGGCACCGATTGTATTGTCATCCAGTATCATCTCGAACATCTGAGTCATTGTATCAGAAAGAAGTTGGAAAGAGTCCGTTCTTCTGACTTCATACCCTCTAATCAGCATCTCCTCTCTGGGCCATACTACTCTTCCGACGTATCTTTTCTTAGCACCATGGCTGAAAAATGAAGAAAGAGCGGTCTCAAACTCAAGTTCAGCACCTTCTCTGGTGAATCTTTCTGCGAGAGCTTCTCCGTATTCAATTGTAGCAATCTTAACCTCCTCCCATCTCTCAAGTTCTTCACCACCCAGAGGTTTGTTGGTTGATCCTCCCTCCACCGGTGCGATTACGAAGATTGAATCTGTATCAGAATAGACAACGTCATCACCATCATTTTCTACTTTAGAAATAATAGCCTTGATATTATGACGAGCCCATTCGGTGATACTTGCTCCCAGACTCGGATGAGTGAAACGATAGAAGTTCGATGCGAATACTCCATAGAATGAGTTCATCAGTATCTTTACAGCGTATTGTAGCTGATCTTGCAAGAAGGCCTCAGACTCATCATCTTCCTTGATAGCCTTGGCGAGTGCAGACTTGTGTCTATCACGACTATCCATAAGTCCTTGGAGAAGCTGCGGAACTAAACCTAGCCTTTCCTTTTTGGAAATATATCTTGTATTCGTTACTGGAGACACGCTGTGAGAGTCATCTTCACTACCATCTCTGACAAGAGTAGTCGAGCAAATATTGTTAGATATCATTATTGAGGGGTACATTGACTTGAAATCTAGTACTACAACCCAAGGCTTGACTCCTGGATCTACCTCGTGTACGTATCCACCAGCTATCTTATCCCGCTTTCTTGGACCCTGATTTGTATTAGGGACTGCGACCATACTTCTGTCGGCTAGTCTAATGACAAGAGAGTCGATCCACCGACTTGTCGTACTTGTAGCGGCAATATCCACAGTTGTTAGGGAGACAGAGGCAAGAGCCTCTTTCCTAGCAATCGATTTCATCTTTTCGAGTATATCCAAGGGAAGAACTGTGTCACGAACACAGTATTCTAGTACCTCTTCTGGCCTTTCTGCCCATTCATGGTCCATCCTGCTCGCGTCGATGTCCATCTTTTGCATCTCCTCGTCATCCGGCCATAGTAGACGCGAAACGTATCTTAGAGACTCCCTCTGTGGTCTCAGAGTCTGTCTAGCCTGCCACCAAGCATCTAGTGGGATCCTGCCCTTGATTGTCCAGACTCGATTTTGTTCCCTATTCGGAAAAATCCTACCTGGCTTTCTCCATCCTCTCTTTGTCTCCTTTTCGTTTAACGGCACCCTTCCCCATCCAAGCAAGGAAGCTCGAGAAATCTCAGAATCAGTATCGATAAATTCTGATCTCTCCTCCATCCTAGGTAAGTCGAAATTGTCTATATTGTAACCAGTGATAAAATCGGGATCTTCATAGCGAACCACTTCTGTGAGTTTCTCAAGTATCTCGGTTTCTGCTCCAGTAATTGGATACTCAGTCCTCACTCCATCCCTATCAATCACTGCTGCAGCGCAAAGTATCGAGTTGTTTGCAATACTTGTCTCAAGATCGAATGACATTGTTACAAAGGGTGTAGGAAATGGCTCTGCTCTCTTGAGCCCATCAACGTCACAAGAGACTATCATATCAAGAGGATATATCCCCGAACCACCAATCTCATTTATTCTCTTCTCGGCAATCTCAGAATTTGTACTCTCTTTTGTTTTAGCCTCTTCTGGGGCTCTCTCTCCAGCCCATAGGACCTCACCATTGATCTGAATATGTGGACCAAGATCGAGATCCAATAGAAGTCTCTGAACAAACAGTATATCGGCACTGGTAACAATCCATCCGGAGTCGGAGAGAGACTTCCTTACACCTCTTACTTTGGTTGTATCATTCAAGAACACTCTATAATGGGGCCTGACTATTCCGTCCCTAGTGGAGAGTTTCATCCCACTAGAATCTGGATAGCCATATACGTCTTTTGTCTCAGATACCCTATCGAGAGATAGTTTTGTCTCGATGCTGCGCTCATCTGTGGAGGGATCGGATATCTCCACATATGGCCTCATACCATTGACTATAATCAAGATAGAGTGACCGGCCCTAGATCTACACCATAGTTCGATAGCGGTCCTAGAATTATCACCATCCTGCCAAGCACGGTTATCCCCTGACACTATACAGACATCCTCATTCCAGCGCACTAATTCACCCTCCTGACATACCAAGGTCATTTCTTTTCCTTACGTCATCGTGAGGGGCCATAACAATGCCGGGGGAGTCTCCAGCGGAATCGTTGAAAGCCGAGTCGTTTCCCTTCACAATAATCGGGGTGCGGGAGTTGGACAGAGATAATGGTCCGGGACTAGACTGGGACACACTAACTTTCAGTTTTACTGAAACCGATCGGATGTATATGGCAACATGCAAGCAGGGTGAAGATTGGCAGTCAGGAGCCATGCAAGATTTCCAGAATCTCAGTCTGTCTCCTGCAGCGGGAGTAATCAACTACGGACAAGGACTATTTGAGGGAATGAAGGCACAATACGCTGAGGATGGAAATGTGGTTCTATTCCGTCCGAGTGACAACGCCAGGAGGTCCCAGGAAGGAGCTAGGAGACTGGGAATGCCACCAGTACCCGAGAAAATGTTTCTCGATGCTGTGAAGATGACAGTTAGGGAGAACATCAGGTGGGTTCCACCTTTAGGAAAGGGTGCTCTATACGTCAGGCCTCTTCTCTTCGGGAGCGGGGCCATACTAGGCGTTGCTCCAGCCCCAGAGTTCACGTTCCTTGTATATGTCTCACCAGTAGGGCCATACTTCAAAGGAGGAATCACTCCTACTTCGCTAAGAGTGTCTGATGAGTTTCATAGAGCTGCTCCAGGAGGTTCCGGAGGGGTCAAGGCAATAGGCAACTATGCACCAGGAATGGTACCCTCCAAGATGGCTAAGAAGGAGGGTTACTCCGAGATAATTTACCTTGATGCAGTAAATCACAGATACGTTGAGGAGGTCGGTGCTGCAAACTTCTTCTGCGTTAAGGACGGAATCATATCTACTCCTGAGCTGACCGGTACTATCCTACCAGGCGTAACTAGGGCCTCAGTAATGGAGCTCGCAAAATCCAAGGGCTACGAGGTAAGGGAGGAGAAGATCGATGTCGAGTATGCGCTTGATGCAGACGAGTGCTTCTGCGTCGGAACAGCTGCCGTAATTTCCGCGATTGGAACGATTGAGCACGGAGATAGAGTGGTCGAGTACTGCGGAGGAGACGTTGGACCTGTTGCCATGGAGATGTATGATTCTCTTACGGCGATTCAGCAGAGACGTGTGCCGGACCAGTTTGGCTGGACTGTTGAAGTTTGATTGGATTTATCCTCTCAATACCATTCCCATTGAGTCGGGTAGTGATGATACAAATCCCCATTTCTCATAGAATCCTTCTACATCTGCCATCAGATTGATGTAGGAATTTGGCGGGGCCTCTTTCTGTAGATAATCCATAATTGAATTCATGATCATGGTCCCCCCACCCAAATTCTGAAACTTCTCTATAACTAGCATATCGCAGATTACGAAAATAGTTCCACCATCGCCTATAATTCGCCCCATACCCACGATTTCTTTCGATTCCTCCAGTCTAAGGATTACTGAGAATATCTCCTTTCCAAGTCCTTTTCTTGCTCCCTGCATTGATCTGGGGCTCATTCCTGCTGCGTCTCTGAGGCCGAGGAATGTCTCTGGATCGGGATTACCCTCCTCGATGATGAACAAGATTTCACTTCCTGCCGAACTTCTTCCTCTTTCTTTGCACGCTCTTCCGATGCTTTGTTGTCTTTCGCTGAGCACGACGTCTCCTGTCTCCCTTGGCAGGACCTCTTACTGAGTCCTTCCCCTGATCTTTTGCCTCTTTGGATCTCCTCCTCAGAATAGTACCAATTTTCTGCATCACACTTTCCTTATTGGATTCCCCCGTGACTTCGAAAACATGACTTGGGGGCATGATTAGTCTTCCCTCCTTGGCATGGGGTCTTGCAGGATGGCTTACTTCGGGCTCTTGTCTCATCTTTCTAACTCCAGCACTGCGAGCAGCCCAGACTATTGATTCCAGAGTTGGTTTTGGGATACTGGCTTCCTTAGGCACTCTACGTCCTTTGGATCGAGTGATTCTAGAGTCGAAGTACCCCGTCCACAGAGTCATCTCCTCACGCTTTGCGGCCATTCTATCGGCCTACCCTGAGAGATGAGTGACTTGAGGGCTTCGTGTACTATTCTTCTACAAGTACACCGCTAACTACACCATGCATTCCTGGTCTGCTAGTAACTCTAACTAATCCCTTATCAGTCTCCAATACTGCACCCTTGGTCACTATGTTCCTTCTAACGTAGTTAGAATCGGCATCATTTCCAACTACGTTCTTGACTGTAGCTCTTACAGTCTTTCCATCCTTGGAATTGACATTGATTTGGTTAACAGATAGTGTTCTAACTGTCTGAGATCCTGCCCTCTTACGATAGTTCTTACGGACATCAGACTCGCCGACATAAGCGAGTTGCTCCTCGCTTGCAACCTCTGTCCTTCTCTTGCCTCTGTACCTGTTTGGGCGCTTGAGACGTCCGCCAGTAGGCTTCCTGCGAGAAATACCATGCCACTTCGCCATGCAACCCGCGGACTTGCCTGCCTTATTTCAAACGATTGGAGGGAAGACGTTACTTCATAGCTCGCCAAGTTCAGAAGCTGAGGACTCAATTGCAGACATTAGCTCTTCAAAGTCATTGACAACTGGAAATTGTGGAAATTCTTCAATGACATTATCCGGAGGCCTGAATAGGATTCCAGAGCTAGCAGACGAAAGCATGGAAGTATCATTGTATGAGTCCCCAGCTGCTATAACTTTGAAATTCAATTGAGTTAGTGCTTCCACAGTCTTTCTCTTATGGTCATCGCACCGTATATTCCAGTCTTCTATTCTTCCAGTATCATCTATGTCTAGAGTATGACAAAGTAGAGTCGGGTTTCCGAGCTTGGACATCATAGGTTTCGCGAACTGAGAGAAAGTATCTGATAGGATAAATACTGGCCACTTTGATTCTAGACTTTGAAGAAATTCTATCGCACCTTCCACGGGTTCCATGGAGTCAATTATCGAAGTAATATCTTCAATCTTGATGTCATGCTGATCCAATATTTCCAGCCTATATCCCATTAGCAGATCGTAATCAGGCTCTTCTCTGGTAGTTCTACGAAGTTCCTTTATTCCTGTAATGTCTGCGACATTTATCCAAATTTCAGGTATCAAGACTCCTTCAAGATCTAGACATACGACGAGCATAACCCATCGCTACAGTCGTTGCGCTTCAAGTGTACGCTCTCGGCATGTTCTTTCGTCCCCTTACATTCGGGAAGGATGTGGTAGACAAGAGGCTAAGGAGAAGAACCCCGGTAAGACTCAAGCAGATTCGCGGAGTTGCTGAGGAAATAGGGGGATGGTTAGGTGAGGAATTGTCCCTGTCCGGTTTTCTAGAGCAAGCTCATTATCAAGAGACAGATCTGATCTTAGTAGATAGGGTCCCTTTAGCAATGCGAATAGAGGTCAAAAGAAGAATGAGTTGGTACCCAACCCTTAGAGGAATAAGTTTCTGGGGAGTGGAGAAGTCTTGGGTGGCTGTAGACGATGGAGCGATCCCGTTTCTTAGGAACGGAGCAGACTGCATGGGAGCAGGCATCCACATAGCAGATCCTTCTCTGAACATTGGTGACTTCGTGTGGATTAGGGACCAAGATACGGGTGATCCTATTGCAACTGGAATCGCAATTTTGGATGGAGAAAAGATGATGTCGATGAGCAAAGGAAAGGCCATTTCAACAATTCATTGGGTAGGTGACGATCTCTGGAATCTTGAAGTGTGAATGGTTAGTATTCATTTGTGATGGGTACGACGCTTACTCATGCGAAGGATAGTGGCGCTTCTTCTGATCATGACGATTACGATATCCTTGAGTGCTGTTGCAGAGAGTGGGGTAAATGAGGAGTCGAACCTCTCAGGTACGGACATAGAGAGTGTTTTTTTTCCAAATGAAGCATCTGCGGGAGATGAGTTCGGAATATCCGTAAAACTAAACGAGGAGTCAGCGAGTAATGGTACGTCTGTAACCTGGATAACCCAAATGTGTATCAACTCTGGAATATGTTATCCTCCTGAAACTTACACATTAACTTCTGCAGGGGACGGATTCTGGGATGGCTCGATTGTCCCTGAAGAGGATTTGTCTTACATAAATTGGAGAATCGAACTTCATTACGAAAATGGGGACGAATCTGGGGTTCCTGCAGAGGGATTCGGTTGGAGAGTATGGTCAGACTGCTGGTATGACAACGGAACTTGGGGTGGTCCTTCATCGGATTGTCAAGATAGTGATAGTGTTCTTCCAGGTTTCTCGCTCTACACTGTTTCGGCCTCAATAGGAATGGCAGCGTTGATGGCTAGACGGAGCTGAGAGGACATATGGGCAACTCCGAAGAGGACGATGGATTTATCCTGTTGGATTTTGAGGTAATTCCTGAAAACGAGATGATAGAAAGAGCTAGGTCCTTCTTCAATCGAATGAGTAGGCGTAGAACGACTCGTCACTTCTCAGATAGAGAGGTTCCTAGGGAGATGATCGAGCTAGCCATTAGGACGGCAAGTACGGCCCCTTCTGGTGCTCATCTCCAACCATGGACATTTGTTGCAATTTCAAACAAAGAGTTGCGAGCTACAATCCGAGAAAAGGCAGAAGAAGAAGAAAGGAGGTTCTATGACGAAAGAGTACCTGAGGAGTGGGAAGAGGTTCTTGCACCTCTGGGAACCGATCATATCAAAGAACATATCACAGATGCACCATGGGTCGTCGTACTGTTCAGACACTCGAAGAGGGAAAGGAAGGGTGAGCTGGTCCCCACCTACTATTCTCAGGAATCGTGTGGCATTGCAGCTGGGTTATTCATCACTGCTGTTCACAATATGGGTTTGTCTACACTTCCTCACACACCATCTCCAATGGGTTTTCTGAGAGAAATACTCGATAGGCCTGCCCATGAGCATGCAATGCTTCTTCTTCCGGTCGGATTCCCCGCAGAGGGAGCCAGAGTTCCTGACTTAGACAGGAAAAGCCTGGAACAGGTATCAGAATTTAGAGACTAAGGGAGTATCTTCGTTAATCGAAGTTAAGTATTCCAGAATACTGGGAGATTCATGATTTACGACGGAGATAAAGTACTCAATACTCTGATTTGCCTGCTAGTGACTACTTCAATGTTAACGGGATGTCTCGGTTCCGAAGATGTCTCCGATGAAGGAGGTGATGAGTTGGAAGATTGGAATGTTTTCCTTGTGGCTTCCTCCATGGATCTTCCTTCATGCGATGATTCTACTGATGGAAGGCTCTACTATGTGTCTTCCGAAAATGCGTTCCAGGCTTGCTCGTTGGGAATGTGGTCTGTGATTGACATTTTCGGACCAGTTGGAGCTGATGGCGAAATGGGGCCCCAGGGTCAAGCCGGAGCAGATGGCGCAGATGGCGCAGATGGCGAAATGGGGCCCCAGGGTCCAGCCGGAGCAGACGGTGCACATGGGGAAGACGGTCAGGACGGTGAGCAGGGGCCCCAGGGTCCAGCCGGAGCAGACGGTGCACATGGGGAAGACGGTCAGGACGGGACTTCATTCACTATTGTTGGAGTTGTAGAGAACTCTTCTGAACTTGGAGAGGTTTACATCGGAAATGCTGGTAATGCGTTCCTGGTAAACTCCACAACTCACATCCATGTTTGGAATGGTGATTCATGGATAGATCTGGGTAATATCTCCGGACCACAGGGTCCTGCTGGCATATCTGGCGAAGTAGGCTCTACAGGTGCCGAAGGGCCCACAGGACCGAATGGACTCAACGCTTTAATCCATACAGAAGCACTTGCAATAGGCGGTTTGAACTGCCCTATGGGGGGAAACGTTGTAAGAATAGGTATGGATGATGATGGTGATGGTTTTCTGTCTACTATGGAGGTTGATCAGACCCTATATGTCTGTAACGGAGTTAATGGAATTGACGCGAATGATGGTGCCGACGGGGCCGACGGGGCCGATGGGGCCGATGGCGTTAACGGTTCGATGCCTGTAGTTATGGAAACGGTAGTTACGGTGACGAGTATGAAATTCTACATCGATGGCATCCAACAGGCTGAGGTGGGGCTGTACAGAGGTTTCACCTACACATTCGAACAAAATGATTCTTCAAACTCTGCTCATCCCCTGAGATTTTCCACCACAGATGATGGGACCCATGGAGGAGGATCCGAATACACGGATGGAGTAATCTATACTGGAACTCAAGGAAGTAATGGACTTCTAACTTTCACAGTTCCTTTGGATGCCCCGGACAACTTATACTATTATTGTCAGAATGACGTAAATATGGGAGGAGTCATACAGATCTTGTCTCTAGGATATGTTGACTCCTGAGGAGCTGTTTTCTTCTCCAACGTTGCAAAGGTTGCAAACATAAAGAGAAAGATTATCGAGGATTTTACCATTTTTTTGATTGATTTATGATATGATTTTCTTAATAAGAGAGATATGAGGTACACCCCCAAGCGTGCCTATGCAGACGAGATGGTTACTGTCTTGGATATCCGTTATTCCAATCTTAGAAAGGGATGGGTCTTTTGGTGACAGGATTTGTAAAAATTTCCTTACGATGCTACTATTTTCGGGTTGGTTAGTAGCCTCCTCTGGCGAAATAGGCGTGTCGGTATGGCCAGCAATATTAGTAGTACTAATTTTCTGGATTTTTTTGGTTGCAGACGCCATAATCGAGTCAAGACCATCAAAGGGAGACCTCAGGTGGCTATTTGTCCCTCTTTTTGTTGTGATTCTGGGTTGGGTTGATCCACTTTGGTCGTCTCCAATGCAATGGGACCAAGCAGATCATCTTCAGACTGCAAATAGGTATCTTGAACGATGGGGATGGGAGCCTTTTCACCAAGGAAAAGATTTCTCATTCCGACCAAAAATAATGTCTGGTTTATTGGCTATAGAGCTTGGATTATCTGGAAGGGTTTTCCATGCTTATCTTATCCCGCTTCTGTGTCTGATTGCCTGTGGGTGGCAGATACAGTCTCTTGCAGAGCACGATGGTAGGATTATTGGTGGAATTCTCGCAAGCCTGCTGGTACTTTGCCTCCCAGCCATGATTATCTATGGTAGGACTGCTTATTTGGAGGCTCTAGCCACAGGAGGATTAGTTTTGGTCTTCAGAATTGTACTAAAATCCTTAGAAAATGGAAAGTTAAGCAGAAAAGATGCGATTGCAATTGGCATAATTGCATCTTTGTTAGGAGCCGTGAAATATCCATATCTCTACTTAGTGATTTTTCTTCCGACCACATTCTTTTTCTGGGGTCAAACCAAAGAGAATCTGGGATATCTTGTCCTATCATGGGGGTTAGTCCAATCGCCCTTCTTTATGTCGGACCTGCTTCAGCACGGGAGCCCCTTCGCGAGCTATGATACACAAGCAACGGGTGCGGTAAACAGTCTGGTTGGGGATTATGGTGACTATGGCGCTAGTCAGTTTTTAGCAGATATCTCTGGAGAGATTGGTCGACTGCTATTCATCTCCATCCTCTTCTGTAGTTTCTTGTGGGTCAAGATAGGTTCCGGAGAGAGATGGTCAGCAATAATTTCCATAGTTTTTCCGAGCCTACTGATTTTCTCCATGATACTCGATTTTGGATACCCAAGATACCATCTTCCCTGGCTCTCGGTTCTGATATGTGTTGCCTGTAACTGGCTCTCCCATAATCTTGAGTCTATGAGGCTGGATAAAAAAATCGATAATGAGACGTTATTCTCCATATTTGTTTTGATTCTTATTTCACATCAAATTTTCAATGTAATCGATAGCTCTATCGAAAAAAGAGACCAAAATATTGAGGTCATAAAATACAGAGAAGACTACCTTGAAGAGTACATTGAGTTAGGAAGTTACCTATCAGATAACTCAGTGGTTTTGACTGGCTTTGACATAACGTTGGGAGTCAGGTTTGGTGTTCCGACATATCGATTCGGTCCGTCCGATGATCCGATTCATGATTCCATTAAAGTCGTTGATGCGACACATGTAGTTATTGGCGGGAAGGCTACTAGATTCAACTGGGAGGCTGATCCACTAATGATATTAGGTTCACCAATAGATCCAGTAGCTAGCTCATCGAGAGATGCGGATTATGCAACATTATGGGGCGTGAATCATTCTAGGTTGGAATACCACGAAAGCGCATCTGAACTGGAAGTTAGATGGAGCATTAGAAACGTGGGTGATATGTTTTTAGTATCGGAGAACGAGTTGGTCAAATCACCTGAAAACTGGAAAATTATCCAAGTGATTGATCTTGGAGATAACGAGAGCTATGGCGGAGAAGCTATCGATCTATTGTTTGGGAGGAACGGTGGAGGAACAATTATTTGTTCCGAAAATATTTGTCAACAAGAGTTCATTGTTCCCGAAGATACAAGATATTTGGTCAAGTTGAGGTGGTCAGATGAGAGATGATGTTATCGATGTACTATCATGGGCCGCTGTTTTCAATCATGGATTGGAAACAAACGAGGTTTGGAGATACATAACCACGAAGAGTAGTATCGAAGATGTAGAGGATTGTCTCTCCAAGATGAGCGGAATTGAAAGGAATCAAGGCAGATGGTATTTTAGAGGATTAGCGTACGTCCCTACAGACTATGAGCGAAGGAAGGCAGCTGCGGAAAAAAGACTCAGAGAAAGTCTACCGATAGTGTCTAGGCTTTGCGAAGAAGAAGCAGTTTTGGGGGTCTCAATTACCGGATCAGTGGCATCCGGACTAAGTCACGACGATGCCGATATTGACCTCATGATAATTACCCAGCCCAACTATGTTTGGAGAGTAAGGGCACTGGCAGTTTATATTGAACACAATGCTAATTCGGAATCCAGAATTTGTCCCAATATGGTATTAGATTGCAGAAATATGAAGCTGCGACCCTCTGTCTACGCTGCCAGAGAGTTGGCAATGATGAAACCTGTAAAGGGAAGGGTCATTTTCGAAGAAATGATCACAAAAAATCCATGGTTTCAGGAATATCTTCCAAATGCAGATTTATCAGCATCCTTGAAGCTGCCCGAGCCTGTCGGACTTCTACCATTCTGGTGGAGAGTGATGAGATTCCCAATCCTGGGGAGCATGGCAGAGGCATGGGAGGCAAGGAGACGGATTACAAGATACAGGAAAGGCTCCAAATCCATTGAGGCGATCTATGATAGATTGCGTTGCATTGGGCATGAAAACGCACATCGTTCCAGAATCGAAGAAAGAATAACAGAAATAACAGCGGAGGTTTCTTTGAATGGAAAGTGAATACAATGAAATTGTTGCTGAATATTATGATTTTGAAGCGGACTCGTTCGAGAAAAGGGCTGGAGAAAACCACGTTCTGAAAACCCTGAGAGATGATTTCAGAGAATTTACGCTGTCGAGGAGGCCAAAGAAAATGTTGGAGATAGGATATGGTCCTGGCTTAGACATGGTTTGGTTTGCAGACAGAGAGGAGATCGAGGTTATCCACGGTGTGGATATTTCCCCTGAATTCCAGAAGATTGTCGAGAACAAGGCTCGTCAAAGAGGAGATGGGAAAATCCTCCCTAACTTAGGATCGGCCGAGGATATAGTGGAAATAGTAGGAGAATCCAGCGTGGACACTGTTTATGTTTACTTCGGTGCCCTAAATACGTCAAATGATCTTGAATCAGTAGCTAGTGCAATATCCAAGGTTTTGAAGCCTGGGGGGAGTGCGATTCTAACATTCGTTAACCGCTGGTATTTATTCGAGATACTATGGAACTTCTTGCTTCTGAGACCCAGAAGAGCATTCTCAAGACTTCGACCAGTATGGAACGGATATAGTCCAACTAGAAGTCTGCCTTCATACTGTCCGACAGCGCGCGAAATAGGACGAAAATTTGGACTATATCTTAATCCAGTATACCGAAAAGGGTACTGCATACTCCATCCTGCTTGGTATAGGAAACACTGGACACCATTCAATTCAGTGAGAAGCCGCTCGCTATATCTCATAGACCGCATCCTGCAGAGAACTCCGCTGTGGAATTTTGGTGAATATAGCCTCTATATTTTTGAATCCAAAGATAAGGAGTGAAGATAGCTTCGTATATTCTGCATGGACAAATCTGTCTCACTTTCCACTCCTCTGGAATCGTCGACCCTAATACTACACAACAGAGATTCTGTGACCATTCTGCCATATTTTTTGATAAGTTCAGATTTGCTAACACTCGTTGTATCCATTCCTCTGGCCTCAGCGACTAAACGAGCGAAATCGGCTTGACGGCACCTATACGTAAGTGAGGGGTGGAATATTCCTGGTTTCTGGTCGAATAATGACCATACGAAGTCTGAAAGCGAGTTAATCGAAACCAATGACATCCATTGCCTGCCCCCATCAATTATCGGAATAGTATCGCCAGCATAAAGCATATTGAACCAAGAGCCTGGTCCCAAGATCCAAGGGGATCTCACTATCTTCACATCTCCTCCATGCTCGAGATATTCTATCCACGGCTTCTCGGCGATTGAGTATGCTTTGGAATATCCCTTAGGATTTAATTTTGAGTCGGTTTCTACTATTTCTTCGCCCCTGTCGCCGTAGGATAGCGACCCATGCAACACTATCGTCGAAGATACAGAGGATTCTTCAATAACTGAAATCATAGATTTGACGGCTTTTCTAGTCCTATTTGCTATAAAATATCGCCCCAATGCTTTCCCCGAGGATGGTCTGGCGGCATGAATGACGTAATTTACTCCATGTAGCCATTTTCGAAAATTTGATTTTCCATCAAAGAGGCTTCCATAGACCTTGGTTATATTCGAACCAGCTACTTCGTGGTTATGCACTAGAGCTCTAATATTCGAATTGGATGATTGTATAATTCTGGACCCAGTAAAACCCGAACCACCTGTGACAAAGGTGATGCGTTTGGTATCAACAGATTGCTTATCCAATTTTTCACCAAACATGAGAATGCGGGGCTTACGGGCTTCCCCAATAAAGCGAAGGAGGCACTCGACTGTTATCAATATCGCAGCAGGTTGTTGAAAAAAACCGAACAGTGATATTTGAGTATGAGTTGGTTCAAAGTGTCATTACCATGTTCGATAAAAGAAGGGTGAAAGGTATTCCATCTTGGAACCAAAAACAGTTAGCCTTCTGGATGCTGTTTGTTGGAATAGCGCTTCTGATGATTTACGTAAGGACAATGGTGACTCTTAATGCTCATCCAGTGTTTGTTCTTTATGTGTGGGCAGTTGCATTAACAATAATTATGCGTTACGTATTCTACGCAATATACGAGCCAGAGCTTTTCGATGAAGACGAATACCAGCCTAATGTGATGATTATCGTCCCTGCAAAAAATGAGTCCTCTGTGATATACTCAACTGCGAGAGCTCTTGATAATCTCGACTATCACAAAAACAAGATTTCTGTGATAATGGTGAACGACGGTAGCGATGATGACACCGGAGTTTGGATGGACAAGGTTTCAGAAGATTTTGGATATGAGGTAATCCATCTTGAAAGGAATATGGGGAAGAGATCAGCAATTGCTAAGGCAATGGAAAGGAACTTTTCTGACATTACAGTTCTGGTGGATAGTGATTCGGCCTTGGAAAGTGATGCTCTGAAACAGGGTTTGAGAGGCTTCTATTCCCAAAACACTGCGGCAATATGTGGTCACACGGACGTGGCAAACTCCAGAGCGACCTGGCTAACTAGAATGCAGGCCCAACAGTATTTTATCGCATTCAAGACATTCAAGTCATTGGAGGGCTTCTTCAGGAGCGTTATTTGTTGCAGCGGTGCATTTAGCCTTTACAGAACCGATTCAATTAGGCCCCTGATCGAAGAGTGGGAAAACCAGACATTCCTTGGTCGTTCTAGAACATTCGGAGATGATAGAGGTCTCACCAATCTTCTACTGAGAGATGGATATGATACAATCTATTTGTCCGAAGCTAAGGCGAAGACAATCGTTCCTCAGAATGCTAGGACTTATCTGAGGCAGCAACTTAGATGGAGAAGGTCATTCCTGATGGAATCCCTCTCTGGCCTCTCACACATGTGGAAGAGGCCATTAGGAGCTTCGGTGATGTTCTACATGGTACTTTCTTTAACCCTGATGTCGCCGTTTGTTGTATCATATTTTTTGCTGGTTGGCCCGATAGTTGATAGTTTCAATCCATTAGTTTATTTGATGGGCTTGGCGTTAATCATATTCCTTCATCAGACATTTTATTGGGCGTTTCAATTACCTCCAGCGGATAAGATAGGATTTTTCTCTTTAATGCCAATGCTACCTGTTTGGATTATCTTCACGCTGATATTACTCCCATGGGCTATGCTTACAATTAGGAGCAGTTCCTGGGGCACCAGGTAGAAATTAGGCTCTTGAGGAGCTGTTTTCCTCAACGGGAACAGCGAGTACGAGAGCGATTCCTGAGCCGACGATCAGTATTCCTCCAATGAAATCTGGCGGACTTAGGGTCTCGCCGAATAATATGAATCCATAGAATGTGGCTACCAGTACTGTGAGGTAAGAGAAAGCACTAACCCAAGCAGCATTAGCCTTGTGATATGCCATTGTGATTCCTATTTGGCCACCACCCGCCCCAATACCAACTCCCACCAAATATGCTAGAGTCTTGAGATCTATAGAAAGCATTCCTGGAATGGACTGGAAGAAGGTTCCAGCTACTGAAAATACTGCAAACCAAAATACCACAGTAGCTGGAGAGTCTGATTTTCTTAACTCTCTCACAAACATATATGCGAGGGCTGCAAAGAAACCGGAACCAAGAGCAAGGAGAGCGTCAAATTGGACGTTTCCTAGCTCTGGAGATATGATTAAAACTATGCCAAAAAATGCTGTAATTATGAGGATGGCAACTCTGGGAGAGACCCTCTCGGAAAGTATCCTCCCTGAAAGCAGTGCGACGAACAGTGGACCTGTATACTGGAGAGTTACCGCTTGACTGATTGGGATTCTAGCCAGTGCGGTGAAGTATAGGATCATGGCAATCAGTCCAACAAGGCATCGAAGCAGCATAGTTCTAGGATCGTTAATCTTGAGGCTAATTCCCTTAGATGCAGCAAAAACCGCAACTGCGAAGGCAATTACAGATGACCTGACCATTATTATCATCCAAACGTCTGCATAATCACTAGTCCACTTGACTAAGGCATTCATAGTTCCAAAGCACACACTGCCGAAAATCATCCATAATACTGCAACTCTAGGCGAATCGGGCAAATGTTCGTGTTTCAGAAATGAGGAAAGATCTGGCCCCTCTGATGATGAGTGAACGTCACTGAGGCTTCGACCTAATCCACGCTTCGACATCTATGCCAGCCCCCAACGTCGCTCTAGAACTGTTGCTATTTCCTGATAGTCTCTCCCTCCAGCGCTCGTTGGGTCATGGAGATGGATGGGTATCCCATGACTAGGGGCTTCTGCGAGTCTGACATTTCTCCTAATTGCGGGCTTCAATACAAAATCAGGCAGGGTTTCAAGCAATTCCCCTGCAACTTGCTTGTTCAGTAGACTACGCGCGTGCATTGTGAGTAAAACTCCGTCAACTCCTAATCTCTCATTCAGCAGGCTCCTCACCTCTCTAATTGTCCCTGCAAGCATTGCTAGGCCTTCCAATGCAAAGTACTCTGTCTGAACGGGTATCAAAATCGCGTCAGATGCAACGAATGCATTAATCGTGACCAAGCCAAGAGTAGGCGGGGTGTCTATAATGACAATATCATAGTGCGATAGTAGAGGCTTGAGTGCCTCCTTCATTCTTTTCTCTCTGCCTAGTTGCCTCAACATTTCCTGCTCTAGTCCTATCAAAGTCCTATCACCTACGATCATGTGCAGATTTTCTACCGCTGTAGCATGTCTTGAATCTACGGCTGTCTCGGGATTAAGTATCAAGTCTCTCGTGGTAGTTCTAACTCTGCTCTTATCTACTCCGAGTCCGGTAGCGCAATTGCCCTGAGAGTCGGAGTCGACTACCAGGACTTTATGCCCCCTCAGAGCGAGTTGGGCTGCGATATTGATTACAGTGGTAGTTTTACCGACACCTCCTTTTTGGTTAGCAACTGTTACAACTCGAGCTCTACCGCTTGGAGTTGTAAGGGGCAAAGGGAGCTCTAGCGGCCTCCTAGGATTGGAAGTTCTGACTTCCTCTGGCAAATCAATAGATCTGTGATTGTCATCATCATCTTCCTCGGAGAACTCTACATCGATGATCAGTGGAGCTTGACTAACTTTTGGAAGCTGATCATCTTCCCCCAATGGCGACATCGGTGGGAACGGTCCAACAAACTGTGTTGAATATGACGCCTCAAATCAATTCTCAAGGACGGTTTAGATTCAATTAGAAGGAGTGTCGATGAGATACCAGATTACCATCTCACCAGTCTCCGCGTCCATTGCCATTACCAGTGAGTTATCGCGGCTTCCGCTCACCCAGTCTCTGTTTGCAGACATTGTAACCTTTCCATCTCCAATATCTCCCGGAAGCAGGCTGAGGAACTCATTGTCTTCGGTAACTGATAGCCTGTACCCTACGTGGACCTCCTGATTCCAAATATTTCCAGACTGAATGTACTGGGAAAGATCGGGATACCTTTCTTGGGACAAGATTCTCGTCTCTAGCAGATTCATTGTCTGGGTGGTCGGGATAGAGTCTCGATTCCACATTACATCCCCTCTATCGTTTGATCCTGAATCAATGATCTCGCACCCTTCTGAGGATTTTCTTAGTAATAACCAACCTGAATCATCATCCTCATCTACCCAGGATAGGTTCCACTCTCCTTCTCCTGTTGGCTTAGACCAATCTGACTTCCAAATATATCCTCCTGATTCTACCGCAATCGTAGCCTGATTGGAGGGATGGCTTGACTTTAGACATGTCATGGCTTCCTCGATGTTGAATTGTCTAATCTCAGATTCATCCCACATCGAATCAACCCAATTTCTCTTGGTGGATGTGCCTGGCCTATCCTCTCCATCAGTAGGGCTTCCAAAGTAGTTCCTGCCCCAATCCACAGCTTTGCTTCCCGAAGTAGAGTCCATACTGGAGAATGTAGCTCTAATCGAGAGCGTTCCCTCCGGGAGTATTTCATCAGAGAGAGCGCTGACAAGGAAATCACAGTCTCCAGTCTGAAGGTCTTTATCGAGGAGTATGTCTGCTATCTGTTCTACTGGCCATGGGCTTCCCTTTTGGACAAGCAACGATACTGTAGCATGGCCATAGCATCTATCGATTTCGACATGTTCCATCTCAACTGGATACACCAAACCGTGTGTTTCGTCAGAAATCTCCTTCTTGACTTCCCATCTCCAATCTGAATTCCAACCTAGGTCTGGATCGGATGACCTAGCGCCCTCTTTGATAATCGCATCGCCGAAGAAATCGTGCAATTCTATTGGGGTTAACGGGAACGATAGAGTGGGGATTATTGCTGCCAAACCACCAAGTCCGTTATCGTCATAAGTCACTGTTCTGAAATTAGTTGTCTCGAAATCCACGTCTCTGAATGAAAGTAAGGTATCCGATCTCTTCACCTCACTCTTCTCCATTTCTACCCAGCTAGTCGACTCTATGGATAATTCATTATCTGACATGACCCACTTGATATTTCCACAGTCGGTCTGATCATCATCCCTCCACGTCCTCCCCTCGAAGTCCAAATCTAAATCCATTCCAATATTCTTTTCCACTGCGAGGAACCCACTTCTACCAAGACTGTCGGTAGTCTGTACTGCACCCGATTCAAATCCATTTGTTACTGAAACGAATCCTGTACCCGACATTTTGACAGATAGTTCCTCGCACGCTGGATCCATGATTCCTCCAGTTGAGTCCCTTACCAGTCCAAGCATTTCATCACCAACAATACTGATACTGGAGTCAATAACCTGGAAATCCATGCTATCTCCAAAATGTAACCTATCTGTAGTGAATCCCGAGCTCCTCTGTAGGAATACCGTGGCAGCAGCGCCGACTAGAATTACTACTAACGCTATTGCAGTTGCTGCCTTCCATCTATTTCCTAACGAGGATAAAGTAGGCATTGAAATGACAAGCGATGGTTGGTCGTCTTCTCCCAAAATTATAGGCTCGGATTTTTCTTCAGATTCTTGTTCAACCTCAACCACCTCTGCCTCAACCACCTCTGCCTCTACGATATTTTCTATCTTCGATAGTGTCTCTGAGACTTTTTTCCGAACCTCCGATACATCCTCTTCTTCATCCAAAACCAGCGCTTCTTCGTCTCCCCATTCTTCGGTTTCCTCTACAACCAAGGTATCATCTGTTCCTTCGTCATCAAGGATTCTCTCTATCAACTCAGACTTCTTTCCCGATACCATCAGACCCTGTTTCTTGCAAATTTCTCTAAGTTGAGCCACAGTTCTAGAAGTTAGAGTGTCGCGGTCTATCGGGTCAGCTTCGGTCATGCTCTGGGCCTTAGTCTGGCCTCGAGGCTTTCAACCTCTCCGGTTTCGCGGACTCTCGAGATAGCTATGCACATGGGAGACCCGTTTTTCGAAACAAAGGATTGAAGGATGAATCTTGATCGGCGGAGACTATGGAGCCAAGACTAGTCATACTTTCAAGGGGGCCCGAGCTTTACAGCACGAGAAGGCTTGCTACTGAAGCTGAGAAAGCTGGTTGGTTCGTTCAGATTTTTGATCCACTTGCTCTTACTATTGTCGTAGATGAGGATGGGGGGAGGATTTTCCACAAGGGGTGGCCAGTAGAATGCGAGGCTGTTCTGCCCAGAATAGGATATTCAATTACAAGAAGAGGTGTGGCTATAGTCAGGCAATTCGAGCAAGGTGGGACTATTGTACTAAATTCAAGTCAGGGTATTCTGAGGAGTAGAGACAAACTCGTAGCATGCCAGATGATGGCAGAGGCTAGGGTCCCAGTACCAATAACCGCACACGTTGGTTCTTGGGAAGACACAGATAGGGCAGTTAAGAGAGTTGGAGGGACTCCTTGTGTTGTTAAATCGACAGAGGGTACACACGGATCTGGCGTCTTCCTAGTCAATTCTTTCAGACAAGCCAGACAGTTAGTCTACCAGATGTTGGAAAGGGGGATGAGGCCCTTGGTTCAAGAGTATATCGAAGAGTCTCACGGTAGTGATATTAGAGCTCTAGTAGTTGGTGGCGAGGTCATTGCATCAATGAAGAGGAAGGCTCATGGAAGAGAGTTTAGATCGAACTTTCACCTAGGTGGTTCTGTCAGCAATATCGATCTGACTCAGGAACAGAGAGAGATTGCAATTAGCTCTGCTAAGACTCTTGGCCTAGAGCTGGCCGGAGTTGACATGTTGGAATCATCAAGAGGACCCTTGGTCCTAGAAGTGAACTCAAGTCCGGGTCTGGAAGGAATTGAGGGTGCTACTCATGTAAATGTTGCAGGTAAGGTAGCTGAGCGTCTAAATGCAAAATATCGAAACAACTCTTTCTCAAAACCTAGTAATAAAGATCTCTCAGATGCTTCGGAAACCGGGGATTTTGAGCATTCTCTGTAGATTCGGCAAATACAGTGACTATGCCTAACAGGATTATTCGACCCTTGAAATAGAGAAGCATTCAAGTCTCAATACTTCCCGCTGAACGCGTCCAATAGGACAGGGATGCACACGTCGATAACGGCGGGAGGCGAGAACGTTTGAGCCAAGATGGAAGGGTATTGAGCACTGTTGATCATCTTGCAGGTAGGTTGGGACGTAGATTTGGATCCGAAGAAATAGGTTTGGAGAAATCTTTGCCCACTAGACTGAACAGAATTGCAAATCTATCTTGGCATGAATGCTGGATTCAGCAACTGAGATCAGAGAAAAAGAGTGCTCATACAATTAGAGCATATGATGTAGCTGCCAAGGGATTCGCCACAACCCAACTACCAGGAGAAAAAAAGCTCGATTGGAAGAAAGCTTCTAGCATTACTACTGGAGAATTTAATCTATTCGTCGATCCGAATAACGGGAGGATGGATGCATGGATGAATGGGCTTGGTGATCTAAAACCATCTACGATTAACGCGAAGATTGCTGCATTAACTCACTTATTGAAATGGATTGGCCACGTTGTTCCAGACTGGATTCAGCGTCCTTCGAGAAGCCGATCTCTGCCCAAAACTCTCGGCAAGGGGGAGCTATCTAGACTATGGAAAGCTGTAGGTGACTCTGAAGATCCTTTGGCAATGCCAATTTGTACAATTTTACTCGATACAGGGCTTAGAGTGTCAGAGCTTTGCTCACTGGATATCGACGACGTGGATAAAGAAGACCTCTCCGCCCTTGTGATAGGAGGCAAGGGGGAGAAGGACAGAACGGTTCTATTCACAGAGAGCACTGTGAAAGCTATCGAATCATGGGACCCAATTAGATCTAGAAGACTTAGACTGGTACCAGGTAGTGAGCTCCGTTCATTGTTCGTTTCCAGCAGAGGGAGGAGGGTGAACCCGAGATCTGTACAGAAGATGATGGATAGGCTTGCTGATGCATCCGACATACCAAGAAGTCGCCTAAGTCCACATACTCTGAGGCATACGTTTGCTACAGGACTTCTTGAAAGAGGAGCTGATTTAGTAACAATCCAGAGGCTGCTTGGCCACTCGAGTATAGCCACAACCAGGGTTTACCTAGAGATTGGAGATCAGACCCTGAGAGAGATTTACCATAGAGCACAAAGAAGTCCCTCTCTTGTTGATGGAAATTCTGAAGAGGTGGTCCCAGAAAATAATGAACAGCTAAGTTCAGTGATTGAGAATTCTTGAAACGATTTATTTCTCCTGGGACTAGGTTTGGTAGTTTTCTTCTGAGTTGTCCTCGAAATAGATATTCCATCCGTATTCATCGAGATGGAACCAATTAACGATAAATTCTTCATTTTTGTACGCGAACCATGCTCTAGTGGGAACAACACTCGTATAGCGATCGTGTTGTACTCTCTTTATTGTGTCAGGGATCTCCGAATCGTGATAGCTAAATCCCTCCCAGAGCCTCCCTTTCTTGATTAAGAACTTCTCTCCGTTTGGTTGTTCATTGAAGTGTGTTCCTTTCCAGAGAAAATGAGGCCATCCATCGAGATCGTCTAAATCGGAAATTCTTCCAAAATGTCTTTTTCGAGATTTTCTTGTGTCTACGAGGTGGCTCACCACTGGGATCTCCGAACCACCTTGTACTCTGAGAATAATATAAGCACACGAGTGATATGGCGCATGTGGAAACCCTCCCTTTGGCATTACTAGCTGATTAATTGCACTGAAGTCGATTCTTGTGAATTCGTTGTCTAATTTGGAGTATTCTGGCATGCGTTCCTTACCGCCATGGTGTAATACCTCAATTTCTCCGAATTCACTGATCCAACCATTGTCTGCTTTTATTTCCAGGATTGTGTCCTCAAGAGGCCAGTCCCAGAATGTCATTGACTTCTGTGAACGGACTGTCTGGTTTACTCCCGATAGGTCTGCACTAACACTCCCATGGTAAGATTCGGAAAGTCCTGAAAGAATCCTAGCTACAATTGGGCTCCCAGAACTTCTAACCTCAATCTCTGCCTCCAATTGAAGGGGTTGTTGCAGCCTTTCACTATCGAATCCAAAGATGATCGTGAACTTCCTAGGCTTGGAAAATAGTTCTTCGCTAGTTATCCTAAGTGCATCGTACCTCTGACCCCTCCTCTTGGAAATAATTTCTACCTTGGTCAATGGCGGAGGTTTCTCGCCATCGAATTCTAGAATCTGGGCAGTACAAGAGATGTCTGGATACATTCCCGAGAGAAATACTGGTTCGAAAAAGAAGTCGGCGACATATGGGTCTATCTCAATAGAGTTCTCCCCTACGTCTACTACGCACTTGATTCTACCAAGGTTCTCCATCAGCCTGTCCATCTGGTGACCTTTCTTAATTTGGATTGATGCTTCTATGGTCTTCAAGCAGGAGTTTCTTTACTCTGAAATCTATCTTCTAGAAGGGTTCTTCTTGTTGGTTCGCTTTTCTACAGAATCTGGTCCTTTCCATTCTCTGCTAGGGCCTTCTTCATTTCCATAGTGCCCTGGAATGGGACAGTGCTTCCCAGCACGGCATCTACTACAATTGTCCGAAGGCGGCTTCTCTACAACCTTCTGAAGCTTCCCATACTTCCTTCTTGGCACGATGCAGCCTTGAGGGGGAGGGACTTAGCGATTGTGATTTCAGTAAAGAGTCGTCCTCAATCTATCTTAATTGCTTGTAGCATGAGGGAGGGGTAATGACTGGCCCTCTAGGAGTGGATCCTCAACGTTCGATTCTTTACGCGCAAGTTGTAGATTCTGATCCAAGGATGGCGTTTGATGAAGAAGGTTTTATGCATCGGATTGGGACTAAGGGATCTTTTGGTAAGGTCTATCTCGGAGATGTTACTAGGGTAGCTCTACGATCGATGGGTTCTCATGGTCCTCCCAGATTCACAAGGTTACCTAGAATAGATGAGCAAAACTGGGAGATGGAGTGTTCGACTGATAGTCTAAGAGTAAAGATAACCAGTAAGCACTATTGGGGATTTGGACTGTTCTCGAAATGTTTTCTTAATGAGATAATAATTGAAGGAGAGCTCCCCACTAGAGCTAGGTATGCAATGGATATCGCTGCTTCATTAGGAAGGAATCCATGGGAGCCAACGAGAGTTAGGACATTTGAGAAGGCTACATCTGGATCTATGGAATCTCATACTTCAAGCTGGGAAGGTTTGATTTCAATTGCTCGTGAAAGTTTGAGCGAAGACATTGCTAGTTTGCAGGACTCAATTCATAGGATGAAAGGGGTCGTAGAGACATCTGATCACATACTTGAGGAGGCAGAAGGTTCTCTCGACAGAGCAAGAGAAGCCTTGGCTGATAAAAATGCTCCAGCAGTCGAAAGGGCACTAAGTAGAGCCTCTAGTGCGATCGTGAGAGCTGACACAGACCATGGTATGTCTAGTATGGAAAGAATTCTGCTGGAAGATTAAGGTACTAAGGTGTCCCACATCCACTTCCAGACGTTATTCTCAGGAGTTGGTTCGTTGGCTAAGTAAACGATGATGCTGAATACCACACATACGAAGTAAACAGCCCCCTTCGAAATCTGAATAGCGTCCTCGGATTCCTCATCGAAGTATCGAATTAATCCAGCGGCCTGCTGGATTCCACTCCCCTTTTTCTCCTTAGCCATGGGAACACCGCACCTACAGTCCCTATTTCAAATCCACCAGAGGAGGAAACTATGGTTCCAGTGTCTCAATCAGTACGCATCCGCCATCCAATTCGACGATCATTGAGGCTGCCCCCATAGCCGTTTCAAGGCCTTCTGTCATCAGAATCTCTCTTCTCATTCCTGCATCTGATTGGAAAACTAGCCTATGGCTCAATCTATCCAGTACGTCCCTATCAACGACTTGCCATGTCCATTCGTTCTGACCTACAGTCACCAGTGCCTCTATCGGCGTTAGTGGTCCTGTGACCTTGCTGTAATCTCTGGCTCTTTTTACCAAATCACCAAGTTTCATCTTGGTTCCTATATCGTCAGTTTTTGTTGGTTCTGAGGAGCTATTGGAGATCCTCCTTCTAAATCCGAATCCTGCCATGTACATCCCTTACGACAAATGCCGTGATGGTTGAGCGATACAAAGGAGGTTTAACCGTTGTTGATGCATAGATTCCTATGACAGGAAAATCGAACGGATTTAATGAAGGCGGAGGCGTCGAGCAATTCATGTCGAGTGCTTGGTTCGGTTCTTTGTGCCAAGTACAGATTCGAGCTGGAGATCAGATGCTGAGAGCAGCATCCTACTAAGAGCTGTTTCTCAATGGAGAGAAGATTCTACATCGTGGTTTGAAGGGTCGTTCGATAGACTCCCAGAAACAGTGAGAGTCAATCCTCTCAGTTTTGAGAGGGAGTGGATAGAGTCGTGGTTGAGGAGTATTGGGGGGAGTGAGATTTCATGGTTCTCTGGTTGCGGTAGTGCTTGGGAGATGCCTTTCTCCAGAGGAGCAGCTGAGGGAGATTCAAGGAAGATTTTGAATGCACTTCATGATACGGGTAGAATCACCAGACAGGAAGCAGTATCAATGCTTCCAGTGATAGCACTAGCACCAGAACCTGGAGCTGTGGTCCTCGATCTATGTGCATCGCCAGGATCCAAGACTACCCAGATATGCGAGCATCTTGGAGATTCAGGGTTAGTGATTGCCAACGAAGTGGTTAGAGGGAGGGTCAACACTCTAGTTTCCAATATCCAACGTCATTCTTCTAGACCAGCAGTAGTTGTTCAGCACGACGGAAGGCATATTCCTAAAGTTCCCAGCAGAGGTTTCGACTATGTTCTTGCTGATGTGCCTTGTACGGGTTCTGGGACTACCAGAAAGAATCCCGAAGTTTGGAAAAAATGGCTCCCTTCTTCGGGAATTTCGATGCACGCTCTGCAGTTCGACTTACTTCGTAGGGCAATAGCAGTTGCAAAGCCTGGTGGAAGAATCGTATACTCTACTTGCTCCTTAGATCCCATTGAGAATGAGGCTGTAGTATCCAGAGCGATTTCTGAAGGACTGGCTAGGGTGATACCCGCAGGAGACATACTACCAAAGGTCCCATCTAATCCGGGAATGACTAGCTGGCCGATTCTAGACGATTCAGGGATTGTTTCCGAGATTAGCCCAGAGTTACATTTCCTAAAACCCACCGAGGATGATGAGTTGTCATCTCAACTCGAGGGGTGCCTCAGAGTATGGAACGATTCGATAGATGGGGGTGGTTTCTTCCTCGCGATACTGGAAAAAGAAGGAGGAGAAGCTAGGAGGGAGTTCGATTCGAAGGTAATTGTTGATGATAGGGGCGATCCGGTATCGACTCCAGTACCCGTAAACGAAACTCTGAGATCAGTTCTCTGTGAGTCATGGGGTTCAGCCCCGGAACACATTTGGACTAGGGGAAAAAGTATCCTTTGGTCTACAGAAGAGGTAGAGAGGATTTGGAGAGCTGAGAGATTTAGGAGAGGCGGGAAAATCTTGATTCCAGGAGATCGATGGAGGCCTCTGAAGGTTATCCACCTAGGTCTAATCTGTGCTAGAATCAGGAAAGGCCGTGTTGAAAGGCTCGTTTCTAAGGCTGCCAGACGCCTAAGCAATGAGATATCAGAGCCTTTTGTTCGTGTTAAATCAAGTGTATTTCATGATATTCTCTTAGGGGAAGAGCCTGCATCAGAGCAAATCGGAGTCAGTGCTGACAAAAAAGGGAGTTTTGTTCTCATTGACGATGATGGGACGTGTCTACCTGTTTGGATTGGTTCTCGAGTAACCCCAATGATCAATGAATCTGAAAAGACTGTACTAAGAGCGACAATGGGGCTGACAGTTTCAGACAAAGAAGTTTAATCAGTATGAAACTGTTCATTCGCACACACATGATCATATTTTCTTGGCATATGTTCAAGAGCCTTGTAAGGTAACCTGAGAACTCGGTGTAGACATGGACGATGTGGACAAGCGGATACTCAAAGTTTTGGAGGCAGATGCAAGAACATCCCTAAGGAAGATTGCAGATGAAGTGGGAGTAGCTCTAGGGACAGTGAGCAACAGAGTGAGGAGATTGGAAAGCCTGGGCGTTATTCGAGGTTACACAGTACTTTTGGATCCAGACAAAGCTGGCTGGGGTTTGAGCGTAGTGATTGGCCTGAGGATTGAGAAGGGTAGACTAATAGAAATCCAAGAAAAGATTGCCAAGGACAATCGGGTGTATGGAGTATATGACGTAACTGGCGACTATGACTCGATGGTACTTGCTAGGGCCAAGAATCGGGATGATCTAGATGATTTGACGAAGAGTGTTCTGAGCATATCAGGAATAGAGCGCTCTGTGACACACTTAGTCCTCAATTCTGTCAAAGAAATGCCACCATCCGTCCCGGATTGATTCATTCCATGGCGTAAAGAAATGTGTGAACTAATGGTTCCAGGGAATTAGAATGTGGCAATAGTGACTCCACGGTTCTCCCCTCTGGCTTCATGGTCCTCAAGAGTGTGTTCCTGAGATCTTCATCAACAATCACATCCATTGCCATAAGTCGGTCTCTGATAGAAGTCTGTAGTCTCCCCCCTGTCCTATCCCAGTCCATCAGGAGAATAATTGGAGATTTTCCATCCGGTACTGATCTCGAACAATATTCACTGTGCAGGAAGGCAATTAATCGGGATCGATCCCAACCTCTGTTCACCTTTTCTATGGGCCCAGTAAATCCCATCTCCCTGAGGGTTCTTTCATCCCTCATTCCTTCGACTATTACAGGGCAGCCGCATCCTCCCTCTTCTAACGGCCTATTCCTCAGAATTGCACAAGCCAGAGATTTGGCAGTCTTCTCGAATCTAATCTGGCGATTAGAGGACCCGGAATATGCTTTTCCCTTGGGTGACCTCTCGGTAATTTCGCGTTCATTGGCCATGCTATTGGGACGTAAACATTGAGTTTCGCTTGTAGTGTTTTTCCGGGAATGATAAGGTTCCAAGCAAGGGGCCAATCCGCGACCCTTATGAGGGGTTTTTACTCGCATAGGTATAGATATAGCCATGAGCGTGATGACTCCTATCTTTGAGAATCTCTGGGACCACTACATTTTTTGGTCTGTAATAGTGGGAGCGATTGCATTCGGGTGGCTGTATCACCACTCCTTCTGGTTCACGTCAAAGGACGGAGAAAAACTGCCTAACAAGGACGATCTGAAGGTCGGAGTATTCCCACGACACAACGATGACATGAGATTAGAAGTGGCTTGGACCATTCTCCCATTCATACTCATAGTCTGGCTAACATACTACTCTTGGGGCCCGCTTGATGCAATGTGGACTTCTGCAGATGGAGGTAACCACGGTTACGAATGTGGGGAGGGAGAGTTTTCGAACAACGTCATGGACTCTTCGGGAATTGTAACCTCAGACTGCTATCATGTTATCGAGATTACAGGACAACAGTGGTTCTGGAGTTTCGACTGTCTGGAGTTAGATACCACACTTTGTGATACAGGAACGGAATCGATGGAGGTATACGGGACTGTCCCGGTTCTAAGTCTGAAAAAGGGGGAGACGTATCTAGCAATCATGGAAACCATTGATGTTACTCATGCGCCATGGTTCCAGCACCTTGGGAACAAGGAAGACACTGTGCCCGGTCAGACAACAACACTATGGCTCACGATAGTTGATTCGATGACAGATGAGTCGATGATCCTCTGTGCAGAGTATTGTGGTGACGCCCACTCAATAATGGCTGCGAAACTAGAGGCGCATGCGTAGGTGGGAATCTTGGCACGGAATAAAGTAAAGTGGGCCGCTTTGGCACTAGTTCTGGTCGCGGCTATGCTAGCTCTGCCCTCTGCGCAATCCCTGCCCGGAGGGGTGAAGGCCCCTGGAGGGTGCACGTGCCACGCAATTACTCCTGATGATGAAGTGGTGGTCTCGCTAGAAGGGCTCCCAGAGAGCTACAACTACTCCGAGTCTTACGAGCTTGCACTCTCTTTCGAAGGGGGGCCCTCCCAACCAGGAAACATAAACCAAGGAGGATTCTACCTATGGGTCAGCGAGGGCGTCCTGTCATCTAGCGAGGCTACTGTGCAGGTCTGGCCAAACGGTAACGAGGCAGGCCATACCGAGGCAGGAAATGATCAGACCTCTTGGACGATTACTTGGACTGCTCCCGCCACTGACAGGAATGTAGAGTTCGAGCTCTACGCAAACTCGGTCAATGGGAATGCGGGGGGTGGGGCCGGTACTAGCGGGGATATGTGGAACCTGAAGGCAATTACGCTAGGAGGACCGATAGAGGTCCTCGAGTCGGCTGATCCGTTCGTGGTTCTAGCTGTCCTGATACTAGTCTCTGCAACTCTCCTATCTACCACTCTAGCCTATGTGTTCTACAGGAGGGACCCAGACGCATTCGACTGGGACAGCTTCGCGCCTTGGTTGGCTGACTGGCTGACCACCACTGATCACAAGAAGATCGGGACGCTTTACTTCATCGCAGGGCTATTCTTCCTAGGAGTTGGAGGAATTATGGCGATGATAATCAGAATCCAGTTGGCCGTGCCAGGAAACGACTTCCTGACTCAAGACCAATACAACCAGTTCTTCACCCTACACGGCACTACCATGATTTTCTTGGCTGCGATGCCGATGATTAACGGCTTCGCCAACTGGATGATTCCACTTCAGCTTGGAGCTGCCGATCTGGCATTACCCAGGATAAACGCCATGTCCTTCTGGCTTCAGCCATTCGCGGCCCTACTGATTTTCACCGGTGTCTTCTCCGGGCACGGGGCAGATACTGGATGGACTGGATATGCCCCCTACTCGGTAAGTGAAGGAACGCATGCTGGCACAACCATGTGGGCTGCGGGACAGATCCTTCTTGTGGCCTCCTCGACTCTGACGGGAATCAACTTCCTGACCACCATGGCGGTCATGCGAGCCCCTGGGATGGGGTGGATGCAGATGCCCCTCTTCAGCTGGTCGATACTAGTCGCGAACGTCATGCTTTTCCTCTCGATACCTGCATTCGGAGTCGGCCTGGTACAAGTATACCTAGACCGGGTAATAGGCACTGCCTTCTACGACATACAGGCAGGAGGTGACCCTCTTCTCTGGAGCCACTTGTTCTGGTACTTCGGGCATCCCGAAGTATACGTAGTGATACTACCTTCTTTCGGAATAATATCAGAGGTCCTCGCCACCAGCTCCAGGAGATCAGTCTTCGGTTACAGATCGATGGTATACGCTCTGGCGGGTATCGGCGTGGTAGCTTTCATAGTCTACGGTCACCACATGTTCACAAGCGGGATGAGCCCCACACTCAGGTTCGTGACCATGCTCACCACGATGCTTGTGGCAGTTCCTACCGGAATCAAGATCTTCAACTGGCTGATGACTATGCATGGTGGATCCCTCGTCTACAGAACCCATACCCTGTGGGCTCTGGGCTTCCTAGTCACTTTCACACTGGGAGGTATTTCGGGTATGTTCTTCCCCTCCATAGCGATGGACACTCACCTCCATGAGTCCTATTTCGTAGTAGCTCACTTCCACTACGTGTTGGTAGGAGGGACTGTTTTCGGGTTCTTCGCGGGAATCTACTACTGGTGGCCAAAGGCAACAGGAAAGATGCTGAGCGAGAAGCTAGGTGTTCTGCACTTCCTGACCGCTTTCGTATCGTACAACGCCCTCTTCTGGCCAATGCATAGGCTGGGAGTGTGGGGTATGACGAGGAGGCACCACACATACTTCGTTACCACCGAAGAGGCTCTCGGTTCCCTTCCCATGGAGGCGGCTGGGTGGAACATGTTCATCACGGTCTCAGGTTTCATCTTCTTCTTCTCCAACTTCATACTGGTGTTCAACATGATTGTCACCTCCATCCGGGGCGAAGAAGCTCCTGACGACCCATGGGGAGGATGGTCGTTCGAGTGGATGACCAGCTCACCCCCTCCTGCCCACACCCTCTACAAGCTCAGCGACGGGACCTGGGGGCTTCCAACCCTCGAGGACGCCAACGAGCACATTGCCAACGAGCCCGGAGTGATGGGACGCTGGTTCCAGAGACTGATGGTTAGCGACGAAGATTCTTCGGAGGTGTCGAACTGAGCGCCGATGATCACCAACACCACCCTAGTGCATGGGGTCCACACGACTGGAACCATGGTGCTCCGCACAATTCCTGGTCCCCCATTATCATGAGCGCGGGATTCGCAGCCTTCCTGTTTACCCTAGCTGCTGCTTTCGAGTGGGGTGACTTCATGGGGTGGAACGAAGTACCCCTCATCTTTGCCTCGCTAGGAGTCGTCTTCTTCGGCCTATTGGTCTGGTGGAGGCAGGACTGGAGCTATGGGATTGATGGCAAGAAGTCAAAGCACCTCTGGGAGCCCAAGTCATCAGGTAGTCCGTTCCAGAACATAGACATCCGAAAGGTAGCACTCTGGATGTTCCTGATGTCGGAGATGATGGTATTCACATCGCTATTCAGCACATACATGAGATACAGATTCGGCATCCCAAACTGCAAGACAGTGTTCGAGTCGGGAGATTGGGTAGAGGGAACGTCCGTGACATGTTTCGAGCCGGCCGCGCACCTGATCGCCAGTAGCTGGTTCCACATAGCCCCCGGCGCGATCAACACCTTCGCACTGATCATCTCCTCGTTCACTATCGTTCAGGCACTGCGATATGCGAAAATGAAGGACATAGAGGAGGACGTTAGGAAAAGGAAGGTCATGCGATACCTGGGTACAACGTGGGTGCTAGCGATACTGTTCCTGTCCCTCAAGATGATCGAGTGGTTCATTGGATTCCCCACGCCCGGACCTCTCACGGAACTGAATCACGGTCACTCGGAGATAGCTTCGCTCTACTCCGAGGGATACACGATAAACGCAGACAGCTACCAGCACTACGCCTTCGACACGATGTACCATGATGGCAAGGACATCCCTAAGGACAGCGCTCTCTACGCGATGATGCAGGAGGGCACACACCCAGGAGGTCAGATGATGGCAAACATACAGGTAAGCGCCACCACTTTCTACGTCACCACGGGTACGCACGGAGCTCACGTTTTCGGTGGCATCATCGGACTGACCTACATGACCCTGAAGGCTGCGAGAGGGGGATACACGCCAGACAACGCGGTCTCGATAGAGTACTTCGGCCTTTACTGGCACTTCGTGGACCTGGTGTGGGTGCTTGTCTTCCCGTTCTTCTATCTGTATTGAGGTGAAAAAAAATGGCGCATTACAAGATTCTGGGGCAGGACCCCTACTGGATGAACTTCTACGGACTGATGATACTGACTCTGATCGAGGTGCTGGCAGTCGGGGCCGACCTCAACGGTGTGGCTGAAAGTCTTGGGACGGAGGAGAAGGTGATCACCCTGTGGATACTGACCATTATCGCGATTCCAAAGTTCATTATGATCGCTGCCATCTTCATGCACCTCTACGGCGACGAGGACTCCGGCATACTGACGTTGACTGCCCTGTTCCCTACCTTCTTCATCCTGATCATGGTCCTATTCGTCGGACTAACCCACCCCGATTCCGGAGCCGCCCTACCAGACTGGTGCAGGCCGGGCAGCTATGGGCTGTAGGCTGCAAGGTTCATCCGTGGAAGTCCGCACGCAGGCACGCTGCAGACGTCGCATAGCCTGGTATTGCGCCGGATTTGAAATCCGGTGTCCTAGTGACTCGGGAGTTCAAATCTCTCCGTCTGCGCCA
>MDTB01034762.1_pt1 | contig 37424 bp, 42 predicted proteins | sample 811161 | NCBI WGS metagenome assembly MDTB01 (sample SAMN05326650, study PRJNA326480) | marine metagenome | isolation source: seawater | place: Mediterranean Sea | collected 2009 | reverse complement strand
CCTCGTTAATCACGGCATTGATCAAGTCCACCAAGTTTTCTTTAACGGTCGGATCGGGTGGATGATTGGGGAAGGAACCATCGACGTCACAGTGCAGGGGAATTACGTCACAACCGAGATCCGAAAATAATAGAGGTAGCGTTTCACCGGCGATTCCGTTGGCGCAGTCCACGACCACTTTGAGCGGTTGCTTGATCACGATGTCATTAACAATCACGTCGGTATAGTCCGTCATGATATCTAGCTCCATGAAACTACCCCTGCCGCTCGAAAAACTACCTTCGCCAAAAATGCGACGGATCTCCTGCAGGTCCTCTTCAAGCAGGGTCTTGCCTCCAATGACGATTTTCAGCCCGTTGTATTTCGCCTCGTTGTGACTGCCTGTCACCATAACGCCATTCGTTGTCCCTGAGTTATTCACGGCAAAATACAGGGCTGGCGTGGGAACCTTGCCTATACTGATGACATCTCGACCTGATACGTTGAGTCCCTCAATAAGCGCGGCCATCAGTTCGGGTGTGGACGACCTGGCATCCCCACCGACGATGATTGTTCGCTCGCCCTGTTGTGCTGCATAGGTGCCTATGGCGCGGCCGATGCTCGTTACGACATCGGCGGTGAGGTTCTCTCCAACCACGCCACGAATATCATAGGCTCGAAATATCGATGATAGGGTTTCAAATTCTGACTTCGCCGGGTCAGGCTCGGGTTCATCCAGCGAGAGGTCCATCTCTTCTAGAGCCTTTTCAATCTCTACTTCCTCCGAGAGATTCATTTCTTTAGGGTCATCATCCGTCATCTCGATATCGATCATGTCTTCGATAGTGGGCTCTTTCGGTTGCAGTGTTATATTCAGCTTCAGTGCTTCAGTGCTTCAGTGCTTCAGTGCTTCGGTGATTCGGTCTTACAGTTTACGCTACTCACATGAACCTCTTAGGATCTGCCGGAGGAGCCGAATCCTCCGGTGCCGCGTTCACTGGTCTCGAACGATTCAACAAGATTAAAACGCGCCTGTACCACTGGGACGATGACCAACTGTGCAATCCTGTCTCCAGGTGTCACGGTGAAGCGCTCTTCACCACGGTTCCAGACCGAGACCATCAGTTCCCCTTGGTAGTCGGAATCAATAAGCCCGACAAGATTACCGAGCACAATCCCGTGTTTGTGGCCTAGTCCGGAGCGCGGAAGAATCATCGCAGCCAGGGTTGGATCCTCCAGATAAATAGCAATCCCTGTTGGGATCAGCTCGGTCGCGCCAGGGTTAAGTATGACGTTATCGGTGAGGCATGCTCGAAGGTCGAGGGCTGCGGACCCCAGAGTGGCGTAGGTGGGCAACTCTATTTCATGGCCAATCTCGTCATTGACGATGCGGACCTGGACATCATTCATTGGCGTGCCTCTGGCAATGCATCCGCGATCGTGCCGACGATCTTGGTGGCGATCGTCCGCTTGGAGGCGATGGGCAGAGTCTGTTCCTGACTTCCCCAGATGATGGTAGTTTCGTTCTGATCGCTGTTAAAGCCGATATTCTGGTCCATGACGTCGTTCGCGATGATCATGTTTAGCTTCTTTCTTGTGAGCTTGCGTCGTGCATGGTCGATTACATGACTGGTTTCTGCGGCGAAACCGACGGTATAGGGACCATCGTTCAAGCCTGCGACGGCAGCGATAATATCCGGATTCTCTTCCAGCGTGAGCGTCAGACGCTCCCCGGTATTGTCCTTTTTGATTTTCTGATCGCTAGCCTCGATAGGACGGAAGTCGGCCACTGCCGCGACGCCAATAAAGATGTCCGCGTCGGTCGCTTCCTGCATGGCTGCCGTGTGCATTTCGCGCGCACTGGTCACCGGAATCAGGCGTGCCCGCTCGGGTGGTGTGAGGCTTGTGGGCCCTGAGATCAGAATTACCTCGGCACCTGCTTCGATAGCGGCCTCCGCCAAGGCATAACCTTGCTTGCCTGATGAATGATTGCTGATATAGCGAACCGGATCGATCGCCTCACGTGTGGGCCCGGCAGTAATGACAACTTTGCGACCGCGTAGGCGCTCGTTGGGAAACGTGGCCGCCGTTAAATCGACGATACCCGCGATATCCAGAAGACGACCTTCTCCGACCTCGCCGCAGGCCTGCAGACCTTCGCTAGGACCAAAGATGGTGATCTGCTGCGCGATGAGAGCACTTACGTTGAGCTGAGTTGCCTGGTTAGCCCACATTCCTTGGTTCATCGCGGGTGCTACCGCGACCTGACACTGTGCTGCAAGGCAGATGGTCGACAACAGGTCGTCGCCATGGCCCTGGGCCAGGCGAGCAATAAAGTTGGCGCTTGCGGGTGCGATCAGGATGAGATCAGCCCATCGGGCGAGCTCGATATGACCCATGACCGACTCTGTTTCGGTATCCAGCAGGTCCAGATGCACGGGGTGACCCGATAGTGCCTGGAGTGTCAAAGGGGTTATGAACTCGGTGGCTGCATTGGTCATGGCGACGTGTACATCGGCGCCTTGATCCTGAAGTCGTCGAATTAATTCGGCGCTCTTATAGGCTGCGATCCCACCCGTCACACCCAGCAGTATGCGTTTCCCGGCAAGTAGGTTCATCGAAACGATACCGCAATGTGGTGATCAGACATCGTGGTCTGGCTCAGATGACAGTATTGGAAATGGTGCTGACGTAAGTGTCCCATGGCGTTTCGATGACAGTATGAAAGGTAGTGGAGGCTGCTTCGCCGACCGTTGACGGATCAAAATTGGCCCAAGACTAGCACATATACCACCCATTCGTGGTCATTTCAGTGGGAGTCACTATGAGGTAAGTGAATGGTCACTGACGGTCGAGCGCCATCTCAATGCGGTCAATGTTGGGGTTGGGCGTCTACGGACTGCAAGCTGGTGACGGACTTGCTCTCCCATATTACGCTTGCATTGTCTCTTAACGCGCCGCGGCTTGACGTCGAAAGCCTCGCGCATGACCAGCTTGAACTGCGGGTTGGTATCCAAGGACTGCTGACGATTTTACCCAAATAGTTTTGTGGATTGGGCGATCGTATGGTGGCGGCAGCGGAGTTTCTCTTGTCATCCCTGGGTCTCCTGATTCAGGAGGTCGTTGGTTGCATACTGATGAACAGTCAGCATCGAGCCATCGCTTACGAAGAGCTCTTTGTTGGTATGGTTGATGGTGCTGAGGTCCACATGCGGGAAGCTGTCCGTTTTGCTTTGCGTCGGAACGCAGCATTGGCACTGGAGGACGTGCGTGATGTTGACCACCTGCTCGTGGCTGGTGATTCGGTCGTGTCGCTGGCACAACTGGGACTCACCTGACCCAGCGCTTGTATTAGTCGGCTCTAAGAGACGACATTGTGTGCGCGGCCAGGGCCTTCGTGGGACTCGGCGGATTGTTATTCCCGACATTGAATGCGGGAAGCCCTTTTGATATAAAGGCGCGTTCGAATTTCGACCCCCACAGTTTCAGCCCTATAGTGAGGTGAGGCGTCATGTCCAAGGTTTGTCAGGTTACCGGTAAGCGCCCGATTAGCGGCAACAACGTATCGCACGCACACAATAAAACCCGTCGTCGTTTTCTACCCAATTTGCATACGCATCGATTCTGGCTTCCCAGCGAGAACCGTTACGTCAAACTACGAGTATCCTCCAAAGGAATGCGTATCATTGACAAGAAGGGGATTGAGTCGGTGGTATCCGACATTCGCGGGCGAGGCGAGCGGGTATAGAGATTAACGATGGTGTCATGCTGATACCGCCAGGAGGAACACGATGAGAGAGAAAATTAAACTAGTATCTTCGGCCGGCACGGGCCACTACTACACGACCAGCAAGAACAAGCGCACGATGCCCGACAAGATGGAGATCAAGAAATTTGATCCAGTGGTGCGCAAGCACGTTGTCTATAGTGAATCCAAGATGAAGTAACCGGGTCCCTCTTCCGGTGACCCCGTTCCTGGCTGCCTGATCCCGTCTTAACCCAGTCACTTGTCGCACCAAGCTTGTCCTGCTGCACCTGTTTTCAACGTTTCGCGGGCGACTTATTCCCTGGGCATTGATCCAAGTGCGCCTTAATCTCTGGAGTCCTGGACCCTTTTGTCCCCGCGTCACTCGTAGTCGTATGTTTGCATTGTATGAATAACGTGATTTTAGGCCTCATGACGCTTCAGGTGCAGGTGACCGTGCTCGTCACCACTGAGTGACCACTCTGGTCGAACAAGCACCGTTGTATGTTTGTCCGCAATAAGCAACGGACCGTTGTGCCCTTCTAGCTGCTTGGCCTCATCGTAAGTGAAAACGGGAACGGTCATTTCATGACCATTCAGTATGACCGCCGTTGTTGTTATGCGCCCTTTGTTCGGAATCGAAGGATCCGCTCTGGCCGTTTGGTGACGCTTTGGAGAAACAGTTGCTGCGTCGAGTGGGGATCGTCTTGCGCGTGCGTTGATCCTGAGGTCACACAGTTCAACCGGCCGCTCAAGGCGGTGACCAAACCGTTGTCGATGTTGCTCCTGGAAGCGTTCAGCACTATCTAAAAGGTCTCCTCGATAGGCAACCTCCAGGGTATGGGTCTGTCCGACGTAACGAAGATCCAGGCCGCGTCGAAATACGAGCGTGTCATCGGTTTCACGGGACAGTTCATGGCTGGCTGTCTCCTCCAGTTCTTTGAACCAGCTATGCAAGGTTTCATCCGTCACGTCGTCCAACTGTTGCTCACGGGTACGAATCATTTCTCTTCCCGGTGCGGTTGCGAGCATGCCGTAGGCGGAGAGTACCCCTGCATCACGAGGAATTAGGATACGCGACATCCCTAGCAATTCTGCCACCTCACATACGTGGAGGCCGCCGGCGCCGCCAAAGCTGGTTAGTATGAAATCTCGTGGGTCATATCCGCGCTCGATAGAGATCACTTTTAGTGCCGCCACCATGTGCTCGTTCGCAATATCAATGATCCCCTGGGCAACGTCGTGCGGCGGAATACCCAGCTGATCAGCCAGCCTTTGGATAGCTATGCGATTCGCCGCCATGTCGAGCGGCATTTGCCCGCCAAAAAAGCGCTCTGCCATGAGCCGTCCCAGGAACGCGTGGGCGTCTGTGACAGCGGGCTCCTGCCCGCCTCGCCCGTAACATGCTGGGCCGGGAACAGCGCCTGCAGAGCGTGGACCGACCCGCAAGAGCCCGCCGCCGTCTACATGGGCGACTGAGCCACCACCGGCGCCAATGGTATGGATATCGGTCATGGGAACGTGGATGGGCAGACCTGAGATCTGTCCCCGTGCGATGAGAGCCGGAGAACCGTCCACTAAAGAGACATCGGTGGATGTGCCACCCATATCGAAAGTGAGCATTCGCGAACGGTTGGTCTGGCGTGCCAAGAGGGCTGCGGCGGCGATGCCACCTGCAGGACCGGACAGCAGCAGGTTGACTGCGCGAGCGCCTGCTTGTGACGCGGATATGGTGAGTCCAGATGATTGCATGATCGTAATATTTGAAGGCTGAACCGCTGTTGCGATACTCGACATATAGGACTCAATTAGTGGACCGATCCACGCGTTTATCCAGGTCGCAACGCCACGCTCGAACTCACCGGTTGCGGGTAACACAAATGACGAGCGTGAAACGAAGTATTGGTCGCAAAGCGCAGACTCGATGCGCTCCTCTTCGCTTGGGTCGAGGTAGGAGAACACAAGATTGATCGCTACAGACTCTACGTCAAGGCTCGCAAGCCTGAGTTTTAGCTGCTCGATGTCAGTCTCGGACAATCGGGTCAGCCATTCGCCGTTGGCTGTGAGTCGGCAAGGGACCTCGAGTGCTGGGTGACCCTCAAAGGGATGGTGTGGGACGGCAGGTGTCAGATCATAGAGTTGGCGTCGGGTTTGTCTGCCAATGCGCAGGACATCAGCCAACCCCTCATTTGTGATGTAAGCTGTACGCGCACCGCTGGCTTCGAGAACGGCGTTGGTGGCGACTGTAGTGCCGTGAATGATCGTCAGGTGACCCTGACGCACGATATCCATCAGTTCCAGATCGCGAATTCCCTGCCAAATAGCCCGATCCGGTGCATCTGGGGTAGAAGGGACTTTATGACTCGTGAGCGCGCCATCTCTGAGGAGCACAAAGTCAGTAAACGTACCTCCCGTATCGATGCCTAGGTAGTGGCGGATGACGTTTGGATTGGATTCAGGGCTCTTGGGCATCACATGCGGTTTCCGGGTTGGCGCCCAGTGTGGCACGTCACCACCGGACCGGAAAGGCGCGCTATGATTGCCGTTGTGGTACATCACTCACGTCAGATATTAAACGTGAATCCATTGGGGAGAAGGTGGGTGTGGGGTTCGCAGGCTGAAGGAGAGGGCGCGTGCCTGAACTTCCGGAAGTAGAAACGACGCGTGTTGGTATTGAGCCCCACCTGATTGGTCGGCAGGTGAAGGCTGTGGTCGTTCGTGAGAGTCGGCTTCGGTGGCCGATTGATCCTGGATTACAGCAATATTTGAAGGGACAACTCATTGAATCAGTCGGTCGACGGGCGAAATACCTCCTGCTTTCGACAAGTGCGGGACGATTGATGATCCATCTTGGGATGTCAGGATCGTTGCGTATTACGACGCACGATGTTGATCCAGAGACCCACGATCATGTCGACATCGTGTTTGATCAGACTTGCTTGCGTTATAGAGATCCCAGACGTTTTGGATCTATCTTCTGGTTGCCGGGAGAGGAAAGCCACCCATTGCTTGACCATCTGGGACCCGAACCGTTAACTGACGAGCTGACCGGAGACTACCTGCATCAGATGTCTCGCGGTCGTCGTGGTCCGGTCAAAGCATTTATTATGAATGCCGATGTGGTCGTCGGCGTTGGCAACATCTACGCCAACGAGAGTCTGTACAAGGCGGGCATTCATCCGGCGCGCGCCGCAGGGGCCATATCGGCAAAACGTTATCAACGGTTGAGTGCGTGTATCAAGGAAACATTGAATGCGGCGATTGCTGCTGGAGGCACCTCGTTACGGGATTTTGTTCGCGAAGATGGTGCGCCTGGTTACTTCAGTCAGGCGCTTGAAGTTTATGGTCGAGCAGGAAAGCCCTGTGGTCAATGCGGCAAGGCGTTGAAGGAAATCCGTCAGAGTGGACGGACGACGGTCTTCTGTGCGGGCTGCCAGCGTTAGGCGATGGTTCCATCGCGCAATGCTTTTGCGACCTCCGGACAAACAAACTTCGCGACATCACCGCCATAGCCAGCGATTTGCCGGACGAGGGATGATGAGATATAGGAGAATTCCTCGCTGGTAGCTAGGAAGATTGTTTCAAGTTCGGGCACCAGTGCGCGGTTCATGTTTAGCATCTGGAATTCGTACTCAAAGTCCGTCACGGTTCGAATACCCTTCAGAATCGCAGTTGCGCCGATCTCGAGCGCATAGTCTACCGTCAATACGTTAAAGCCTGCCACTTCGACGCCGCTGATGTGGCTGAGGGCTCGTTCCGCCAGCTCAACACGGGTCCCGAGTTCGCTGGGATTCTTGTGCGGACTGGTTGCGATGCCTACTACAACCCGATCAAACATCTTGATTGCGCGCTCGACAAGATCGACATGCCCATTGTGCATGGGGTTGAAGGTACCGGGGTACAGTGCGGTTCTCATAGTGTAAGCAGGTACAGCCGTTCAATCGTGGGTCATCATACACAAACGTCGTTAACAGGGCATCAAAGGCACTTGCGCAGCAAACCGTAGTAGACATTACCTGCTCGTTTTTGACGATCGATCTGCCATGAACCCGGGAGGGCTAGGACATCCAGATCGTGCGGGCTTTCGACATAGACCACCGTATCCTTGTGTAGCAAATGACAATCTGTCAGATCTACCAGTGTCTGGAGTAGGAGATTGTTGGCGGCTCGATCGCCGGTACAGGCGGAAAATGGCGGGTCCAGAAAAATGATATCGAACGGCGTTGTTGGTGCCGTCTCTGCACGCTGCACAAAATCCTGCGCATTGCTGTTGATCAAGGCGGCGTCGGCGATCCCTTCTAGGTGGGTTAGCGTCGCCCTGATATGGTCAATAATCAACCGGTCATGATCGACCACCGTGACCTGTGCGGCCCCCCGGGAGAGCGCCTCAATAGATAGAATCCCGCTCCCCGCAAAGAGGTCCAGGCATTGACTGCCGGGCACTTGGGTGCCCAGCCAGTTGAACAGGGTTTCTCGAATACGATCGGAGGTTGGACGGATTTCGTTCGTTGGCGCGAAATCTATTTTTCGTGAACGCCACCGACCTGCAATAATACGCAAGCTGCTGGGCGGACGGCGAGTCTCTTTTTGACGGCGGGCCAATAGAACCTCAGTAGAATTGTTAGATAGTCTCAGTCGGCCTTCATTATGAATGACGAAAGCGAAAACGAAAAACGACCTGGATTCTTTGGTCGACTGAAAGCGGGTCTGTCACTTACCCGCTCGCGGTTGACAGGCTCCATTGAAGATCTGGTTCTGGGCGAGAAAGCTGTTGACGATGCGTTGTTGGAAGACATCGAAGCTGCGTTGCTCAGTGCCGACGTCGGTGTCTCGACAACGGCGGAGATTGTCGACAACATGACGAAGAGATTGGAACGGGCGGAATTATCTGACAGTCAGGCTGTCTACCAGGGTCTCCGCGAGGAGCTTTTTGCAATCCTTTCACCGTGTGAGGTTCCGATGGATGTCCATCGGGCGGCGCCTTTTGTCATTCTGATGGTGGGTGTCAACGGTGCGGGTAAGACAACCACCGTCGGCAAGCTGGCGCAGCGCTACAAAGAGGAAGGTTCTAGTGTGCTGCTTGCAGCGGGCGATACTTACCGCGCGGCTGCGGTGGAACAACTCAGTGTCTGGGGTGCACGGAACGGCGTCGAAGTGGTGGCACAACATACTGGGGCTGACAGTGCATCGGTGGTGTTTGACGCGTTGTCTGCGGCGCAGGCAAGAGAGATAGATCTCCTTATTGCGGATACCGCAGGCCGGCTGCAGAGCAAGAAAAACCTGATGGATGAGTTGTCCAAGGTGCAGCGAGTCTTGAAAAAGCTCGATGAAGATGCTCCCCATGAGGTCTTGCTTGTCCTCGATGCCAGTACCGGCCAGAACGCGATCAACCAGGCACAGGATTTTCTAGCAGCCGTCGATGTGAGTGGTATTGTCATTACCAAGCTGGATGGCACTGCAAAGGGAGGCGTTATTTTTGCCATTGCAAAGCATTTAGCGATTCCAATTCGATACATTGGCGTTGGGGAAACGGCCGACGATTTGAGGCCGTTCAACGCGACGGATTTTGTGGAGGCGCTGTTCCCGGCGCCCTAGATCGGTTCAGACGACCATGATTCGATTTGATGCAGTCAGTAAGCGTTACCCGGGCGGTCGGGATGCCCTATCGGATGTGAGCTTCGAGATCGCCGAGCGTCAGATGGTCTTTCTGACAGGGCACTCAGGCGCAGGTAAAAGCACTCTCCTTAAGTTGATTATGCTGATGGAGCGGCCAAGTCGCGGCCAGGTTTTTGTTGGCGGCCAGAACCTTGCTCGGCTCGGTCGCCGCCAAATACCGGGGTTGCGTCGTCAGGTTGGCGTGGTTTTCCAGAATCATCAACTGCTGTTTGATCGTACGGTCTACGACAATGTCGCGTTGCCATTGCTTATCGCCGGTTTGGGTCAGAAGGAGACTGGACGTCGTGTTCGCGCCGCACTCTCCAAGGTAGGTCTTTCAGGTAAGGAGGGCCAGCTCCCGATTGCGCTCTCTGGGGGTGAGCAACAGCGAGTGGGCATTGCACGCGCAGTCGTGAACAAGCCGCCCGTCCTGCTGGCGGACGAACCGACCGGTAATCTCGATCCCGTGTTGTCACGAGAGATTATGGCTTTGTTCGGGGAGTTTAATCAGGTGGGGGTCACTGTCTTGATCGCGACGCATGATCTGGAATTGATTGAGGAAATCGATCATCCCAAGATGCAACTGTCTGCGGGACGGGTTGTCTCATGACGGATCGAAAGCCAACTCCTGGTGCGACCCGTCAGCAGTTACGACCTGGTCTCCGGTCGTGGCTAGTCCATCATCGCAGTGTGGCGCTTCAGACGCTGAAAGATATAGCCGATCAAGGGCTGGCAAATTTCCTGAGTTGCCTCGTGATTGGGATCGCCATGGCGCTACCGACCCTGTTCTACCTGACTTTGATCAATGTCGCACAGGTTAGCGAGCGCTGGGACGGGCAGCCGCGTCTGTCCCTGTACCTCTCTGCCGGTGCCAAACCCACAGCAGTATTGGCTAAAGTTTCTGGTCTGGCGGCAGGATCGGACGTCGATCTGATCTCGTCGGAAGATGCGTTGATGCAGTTTGCATCGTCTTCTGGGTTCAGCGATGTGTTATTGGCGTTGGACGACAATCCGCTGCCGTCAGTGATTGAGGTTCGACCTGAGGGATCTGTAAGGGAAGTTGGCCTGTTAATCGAAGAGCTCTCAAGGCTGACAGATGTCGACGACGTGACGGCCGATATCGCTTGGATAGAACGCCTGAATGCACTGGTACAGTTTGGCGAATACCTGGTCATTGTCGTTGGTTTGTTGCTGGCCTTTGGCGTGACGCTGTCTATTGGTAATACCATTCGATTGTCGATTGAAAATCGACGTGCGGAGATTCTTGTTGTCAAACTGGTGGGCGGCACCGATGCATTTGTACGGCGACCATTTCTATACCTGGGGCTATGGTATGGCCTCGGCGGTGCGGTTCTCTGTTGTTTGATGTTGTGGGGCTCGATGCTGCTGCTGCAGGCGCCGCTGCATGTGCTGATCGCCTCCTATGAAGCGAGCTTTAGTCTTCGTGGTCTTATGGTTGCGGATGTCGCTGCGCTGGTGCTGATTGGCGTTGTGCTTGGGATCATGGGTGCGTCGCTGTCGGTTGGACGGCACCTCCGAAAGATAGAGCCCCAATAGTCAGCTGTAAGGGGAGATGCGACTTGATTCGCCGCATTGAGTACCTTCAATGTCGGGTGTACAATCCGCAGCCCGCAAGATTACTATTTTCTTCTGGAACACAAGCTACTACACGATGGCGACCGCAACGCAGTCTCTGCAGGCCTTTTTGAACAATACGCCCGGTGCCGATCTGGAAGCGTACATAACCGCCGTCAATAGTGTGCCGATGTTGTCACCAGAGCGTGAAAATTCTCTGGCAGAGCGTCTTTACTATCAAGATGATCTGGATGCGGCGCGCGAAATGGTGCTGGCGAACCTTCGGTTTGTCGTTTATGTCGCTCGTTCCTATGGCGGGTATGGACTCTCAGAAGCCGATTTGATCCAAGAAGGTAATGTCGGGCTGATGAAGGCCGTCAAACGCTTCAATCCTGAATACGGGGTTCGACTGGTCTCGTTTGCGGTTCATTGGATCAAGGCCGAAATCCACGAGTTTATTCTGCGTAACTGGCGGATCGTCAAGGTTGCGACGACCAAGGCGCAACGAAAGCTGTTCTTTAATCTGCGGCGTGCCCACAAACGCCTGGGCTGGATGCGGTCAGTAGAGGTAGATGCGATTGCGGATGAGCTGGATGTTGCACCAAAAGACGTCAGAGTGATGGAAGGTCGATTGGCACAATCTGACGAGTCTTATAACGGGGCTGAGCAGGAGGACGAACTTTTGCCAGGCCAGCGAGTCAGCCCGGCGCGCATTCTTGCGGACCCGGAGAGTGATCCTGCAATGGCGGTGATGACGGCGCGTATGGATCGCGCCCAGAACGACGCCCTGATGCATGCGTTCGGTGAACTGGACGACCGGTCACAGGACATCGTGCGATCCCGTTGGCTTGTCGAGCACAAGACGACCCTGCAGGTACTGGCCGATCGATATAGTGTGTCCGCAGAACGTATTCGGCAGCTTGAGAAGAGTGCCCTCGGCAAATTGAAGCATTTGCTCATCCCAGATGATCGTGTCGATTAGCCAGATTTTTGGCGTCCTAGCCAGTCTGGCCGGTGGTTTAGCAGTTGTTCTGGGCGCATTCGGCGCTCACGCCCTCAAGGATCGCCTGGAGCCGGCCATGTTGGCCGCCTTCAATACTGCGGTCCACTATCAGATGCTCCATGCAACCGTGGTTCTTGTCATCGTGCTGCTGGCCAGGACCAGCGATTCACCTGGGTTTCTCCTTGGTGCAGCGGGATCGATGCTGGCTGGTATTCTATTGTTCAGCGGTAGTCTTTATGTGCTGGTGCTGTGGGGCTGGCGTTGGCTCGGACCGATCACCCCTCTGGGTGGGGCATTGCTGATCGCAGGTTGGGGATTGTTGCTGGTTGCGATGGTTTGGTCTGATGTCTGATGACTGTTCAGTGTCTGGGAAGGCAGATGACAGCATACCGACAATGTCTCAGCTAGGGCATCGAGGGATCCGTTCGTATGTGCTGCGACAGGGTCGAATGACGAATGGCCAGCGACGTGCCATGGATGAATTACTAGTGCCGCACGGAATCGATGATCTTGCGACGATGAAGGGTGCATTTCAGGTTGATCAGCCGTTAACGCTCGAAATCGGGTTCGGTATGGGTGACTCGCTGCTTGAGATGGCGAGCGCGTTGCCGGAACGAAACTTTGTGGGTGTAGAGGTCCATGCGCCAGGTGTAGGTCATCTGTTATCCGGCATCGAAAAAGCGGATATGGATAACTTGAAGGTCATCCACGGTGATGTGACAACTGTTCTGTGTAATGCACCAGCAAGAACGTTCTCAGAGGTTCTGATCTTCTTTCCTGATCCCTGGCACAAGAAAAAGCACCACAAACGGCGATTGATCAATTCCGACTTTGTCGCTGAACTGCTCCCATTGATGGTTGACCAGGCGTTGCTGCATGTGGCGACGGATTGGGAGCCATATGCGGAGACTATCTTCGAAACCATCGCGGGTTTCCCGGAATTTTCTCGTTGTGAACCGCCATGGCGACCAGAAACCAAGTATGAGTGCCGAGGTGTTCGACTCGGGCATCGGGTCACGGATCTTTGCTATCGAAGGGTGGGGTTCGACGACGGGGTGGCTGACTAATCGATTAGGGCCAGCAGGTCATTGTGGAAGTGCATTCCACGTTCGGTCGGGATGATGGCTTCCTGATCGCGCGCGATCAGTCCTCGTTCCTCTGCTCGATTCAGGAACGGGTTGAGTACTGATCCTGGCAAACCAGTCCGCGCCTGAAAATCTTCGAGACGAAAGCCAGCGTGAAGGCGAAGGCAGCAAATCATGAACTCGAGGACCCGCTCGCCCTCTGCGACCGGCGCTGCTTTCCTGTTGGGTGAGCGCAGGTAATCCTCAGGGAGGCGTGTTCGCGTGGTTCGGATTATCCTTCCACGATCAGTCAGTTTGCCGTGCGCGCCAGCACCGATACCGATATAGTCGCCGAATCGCCAATAATTGATATTGTGCCGACACTTATGGTCAGGGATGGCCCATGCTGAGAGTTCGTACTGCAAAAATCCTGCGTCGCGCAATGCGCGAGCACCCTCTTCGTTGATTGTATCGATCATCTCATCGTTGGGGAGGGCAGGTGGCCGGTTGTAGAACACGGTGTTTGGTTCGATAGTGAGCTGATACCAGGATAGATGGTCCGGAGCCAGAGCGAGAGCATCCTCGATATCTCTCATGGCGTCTTGGACGGTCTGCCCAGGAAGACCGTGCATCAGATCGAGGTTCACTTGCGCGAAACCGGCTTGTCTTGCGGCGGCGGCCACACGCCTGGTGTCGTCAGGATCATGGATTCGCCCCAGCTTCTGGAGCTGTGATGTGCCGAAGGACTGTGCCCCGATTGATAGCCGTGTCACGCCTGCATCCCGATAGGCAGCCAACCTCGATACCTGTTCGATACTGCCTGGATTAATTTCCATAGTGACCTCGACATCCGCGGCAATCGGTATGCGGGTGGCGATACCCGAAAGGAGCTTTGAGATGGCATCCGCAGAGAACAGACTCGGGGTGCCGCCGCCCAGGAATAACGTCTCTATCGTTCGATCATGGGTAAGTACGCGATCTGCCTCGAGATCAAATAACAACTGATCAATATATCGATTTTCGTCCAACGACGCCGTGAGCTGATGTGAATTGAAATCACAATAGGGACACTTTCGGACACACCAGGGGAAGTGCGCATACAAGGACAGTGGAATTTCGACAGGGTCTAGCATTCAGTAATCGGCATTCACGGCTGAAGGGGCGCGTTGAGCCTCAACGTTGACTCGAAACCATTTTATGCAATTCTCGGGCGGCGAGACCACGATGGCTCCGCTGCCCTTTCTCTTCCTGCGTCAGCTCTGCAGCCGTGCAATCGAGTCCTTGAACTCTGAATAACGGGTCGTATCCGAACCCATGTCTGCCCTTCGGCTGACGGATAATCTCGCCATGCCAGCGTCCGGTGGCGATCAGCGGCGTAGGGTCTTCAGCATGCGAAATTAGGACAAGACAACAGAAAAAGAAAGCGTCGCGGTGAGCGATTTTGTCCAATGCCCGGAGCAGTTTCTGGTTGTTGTCTGTATCAGTCGCACGTTCGCCGGCATAGCGTGCGGAGATGATCCCCGGTGCTCCTTCTAGAGCAGGTACGACTAGTCCGGAGTCGTCAGCTAGCGCCGGTAACCCGGCGCCGTCTGCTGCATGTCTGGCTTTAATCAATGCGTTCTCAATGAACGTCAATCCTGTTTCCGACGCAGACTCGATATTGAACGTATCCTGACCGACCAGGGATAAGGCTGGCAGTAGTGCCTGTAACTCGTTCACCTTGTGTGTGTTGCTGGTCGCCAGGACTACGCGCATGTTGGTCTCCGTGCGATCAGCGTGGTATTGCTGGGACAATGGTTTCATGACCCGTGAAGTAGCGATAGTGGAACGTTACGTCGATAGGCATTGACGGCGATGACTTATCCGCCGGCCCCGTTTCCTGAGATGCGTCTAAGGGTTCGACTTTCAGCTGATATTGATGCGTATCCTGCTGGTCCGCGATGTGTGTGGCGAGATAGTAGAGCGCATCCCTTTCACGCACTTCCTTAAATTTTAGCGGTATTTGTTGCGCGAGCAGGTTGGTGGTGTGACCGGTGACGACCGCTGGGATCGCTTCTAAGCTTTCTTTTCTTTGCACGGTGACCGAGACGGTCAGATAGCGTTGACCTCGTGGTAGTCCATGTGCACGTGCCACGAGCGGCGGAACCAGTCGACTGTCGATACTCGTGAAGTAGACGATGTGATCGGTCGATTCCTGGTGGCCTGCATTAAGCGTTCGGGGAAGCACGCCCAAAAAACAAAGCATGATCACCAGTCCTCGCAGCCGCGAAGGGTATCTGCGATTGCGGTAGATGTGACCCACGTTGACTCGCTGGCGAGAGCGGGCTTCTATAGACCCATCATCAGGCCCTGGGGAATACCCAGGGACTGCATCAGGCCAATGATCACGATGCGCTCAATGACCGTGATGGAAAGGAATACAAGGATAATCGAGAGATCGAGACCACCCATTGGCGGCAACAACTTTCGAGCAGGGGTGCACAAGGGTTCGGTCAACTGCTGTACGAGTGTCAGCCCGGGGTGATTGGAAGTTGGTGCAATCCAGCTGGCAATTACTATGATCAGCAGTGACCAGAAGTAGATGTCCAGAATCTGACCAAACAGGGCGAGGGGGACCCAGGTAAGAAAGAAGAGCTGGAAGACACCATAGCCCAACAACATTGAGATCAGCATCAGGGACGCGAGTGTAATCAGAAAGGCCAGAACAAGGGTAGCGAAATTCACCCCACGAATGGCTGGAAACATAAACGACAGTGGTTTGTGGGCTGGCTCTGTTACCCGAATGATGCCCTGACAGATTGGGTTGTAGTAGTCGACTCGAGCGATCTGCATCAAAAATCGAACCATGACCAGCAGGCCATAAAGGCCAAAGATCACCTTGACTATGTAGACTCCGGAGTCTGCGAAACTTTCTGCCATAAGGAGCTTGTCTTACTCTGAAGAGTTGAGAAGGGTGTTGATTCTAGTATAGCCGATTATGTTTGAATCACGTTTAGCGCGGTGATGCATTCTCGCCTAATTCGATGGCCCGGTGATAAGCAGCTCTCACTGCGGCATCCATGTTGGCCGGCAAGCCTTGTGAAGCGAGTACCTTCAGTGCGGCCTCCGTCGTGCCTCCAGGTGAAGTGACATTGGCTCTCAGCTGTGATGGTGACTCTGCACTCTCGACTGCCATCGCGGCAGCGCCAAGCGCCGTGTTGAGAACCAGAGTTCGGCTTGCATCCTCGGAGATACCGAGTGCGACACCTGCGTCAATCATTGCTTCCATGAGGTAGAAGAAATAGGCGGGCCCACTGCCAGACAACGCTGTGACTTTGTCGAGATCGTCATCAGACTCGAACCATGCCGTGGACCCGACCGCACTGAGTAATTCCTCCGCCAAGGTACGCTGCTCCGTGGACGCGTCGGAGGAATAGAGCCCGACCATTCCTTGACGAATGAGTGCAGGGGTATTGGGCATACATCGTATCACTGTGGTACCCCCTGACCAGGTTGTTAGATCGGATGCTCGAATACCCGCCGCAACGCTGATCAGTAGTCGACCTGTCAGGGTGCTGGCGAGGTCGCTGACGACAGATTTGGTCATATTGGGTTTGACGCATAGGATGACGACATCCGCGTCTGAGGCTGCCTGCAGGTTGTCTGCCGAACGCTGCACACCCTCTGGTAGACTATCGAGTATGCGAGTGTCCGGATCGGCTGCGGTCATGTTAGCGGCAACAAATCCCTGGTTGATCAGTCCACCGATGATGGCCTGAGCGATTCTTCCTGCACCAATGAATGCCAGTTTGGTCATCTTGTGTGTTCCTTTTTCGTGAGGGTATCTCCGGTCAGTTCCGTGGGCCAAAAATAGCGGTGCCGATCCGGACCCAGGTCGCGCCCTCTGATATGGCTGCTTCCAGGTCTCCCGACATGCCCATGGACAGCTCGGTAAGCTCGGGATATTCGAGTCGCAGGTCATCGCGCAGTCCACGCAACTGCGCGAAAGGTTTGCTGGTCGAATTTGCACCCTTACCGGGCTTTCCTGGGATAGTCATCAAGCCACAGATATTAAGCCGCTTGAAGTCACGCGTCTCGTGCAGGAACTCACCTACCTCATCGATGCCGAGTCCTGCCTTGTCAGGGTCATTGTCGATATTTATCTGTATCAGCGTTTTCAAAGCAGGAAGATGTTTAGGTCGTTGTTCGTTGAGCCGTCTCGCGGCTTTCTGGCTTGAGAGTGTATGGACCCAGGAGAAGTGCTCGGCAATGAGCCGTGTTTTGTTGGACTGAATGGCACCAATGAAGTGCCAGCTGACCTGCGTGGCCACTCTCTCGACTTTGTCGAGGGCATCTTGGAGATAGTTCTCGCCAAAGTGACAAAGGCCGGCCTGGATCGCGACGTCGACTTCATCGGCAGTTCGGGTCTTGCTTACCGCTAGAAGGCGCACATTCGCAGGATCCCGCTGAGAGGACCAACAGGCGGACTCGATTTTCGAGCGAACGGTCTCAATGTTGTCGGCGATGCTCACAGGGCTGCGTTCGTGGTGGATACAAGTGGAGAACTCATAATCTCAATAATACTATGTTATCGGTAGAAGGTTCCGCCAATGATCTGCGCCTAATGACCAAATTGTCGTGAGAACAGTCCCCCAGCGAAGGCTGGTCTTCAGTAAATGCTGTGGGGGCTGTGCCTGAAATCGACGGAGGATGACGTACGCCGCCGCTAGTCTTTTTCCGCGCGTGCTGCGTGTATGGCGAGCCATGTTTCTGTGATCAAAACAGCGGCAACATCATCGATATGTGTGGCAGTGCTGAGTGCGTGCGCTTCGGAGGAGCTCAGCCTCTCGTCCACCATCTGTGAAGGAATCTTCCACCTAGCCTCAATGCGTCTCGCGAACTTTCGCGCCAGTCCCGCCATCTCGCTGTCCGATCCGTCCATGTTGATCGGGTCGCCGACCACTAGGTAGCTTGGCTGCCAGCTGGTGATGAATCCATCGATGTCGTCCCAATTCGGAATGCCATCGCGGGCGGTCACGATGGTAAGCGGTGAGGCTGTGTTTGTGATCGATTGCCCAACGGCAATGCCAATTCTAGACATGCCGAAGTCAAAGCCCAAAACGGTGACCGGGCGGGTCACGTTAATTGAGTCCTGTAGGTAGAACGAGGTTGAGATCGATGCCCAGTGTACTTGCGGCTGCCTGTCGCTGATCGTCGTAAGGGACATCAAACAGAACGTTTGGGCGAGCCGGTACGACCAACCATGCATCATCGGCGATCTCCTGACCCAGCTGGCCCGGTGCCCAGCCCGACGATCCTATAAAGGCGCGGCAGCGTGCTGGCGCCCTGTCCCCTCGAAGATTATCGAGAAATCCTGCAGTGCTGGAGAGGTAGATTCCGTTGAACAGCTCCATGGACTCTGCTTGCTCCGGATTATTGTCGTGCAGGAATAGAACCACGTTTCGATTAACGGGACCGCCAATCATCAGGGGAGGAACGTCAGATGTATCATCGAGGGCGTCAACAATCTCGGATAGTGTTGCCGGAGCAGGTTTATTGACAACGACACCAAATGCCCCTTCGTCGTTGTGCTCGAAAAGATAGACCAACGAGTGATCAAAAAAGTCGTCTGTGAGTTTTGGTGAGGCAATCAGGAAGTGATTTCTGAGCGAGTCCACGCTAAGAACTCCGCAATGAGGAATTCTTTCGGAACTGCCATGTGCGGATGATCTCGAGTTCGTCCGTGGATTCTCTTAATTCATCTTGAAACGTTCCGAACGGGGAGGCCAACTGGCCAAAACGACAGGCTGCGTCATCCAGGATCTGTTCTCCTGAGGACTCAAACAGATGTATTTGTTTTAAGGTTCCGTCTGGAACATTGGTCACGAGCAACCGCAGAATCCCGAACAACTGGTGGCTTTTTGCTTCAGCCGGGTAGTTCACATTGCCGACCTTCTCGATTCTTCTGCCCCGTGCCCTCAGGTAGAACGTCCCTACGGATGAAGTCATCGATAAGCAGGTCAGGCGCTTCATACTTGGTCGATCTGCCTTTGTTGGCGACGTGTTCGGTATCACCACTGCCATAAAGGGCTCCCTGTAGGAGGCGCAGACATCGGTTAGAGCAGGGTCTCTGTGATGAAATCGAGATAGTCTCCCGCGATGTCAAGATCTTTTTGTGCGTCGATCTCTCGAATACAGGTTGGGCAGGTCACGTTGATTTCCGTCAGGTAGTCACCGATGACATCGATACCGACAAAGTAGAGACCGCGTTCCTTGAGTGTCGGGCCGATTTGTTGGCAGATCCAATGATCGCGTTCGTTGAGCCTCCGTGTAACACCAGTGCCGCCAGCCGCGAGATTGCCGCGGCTTTCACCGGCGAGTGGTATGCGCGCCAAACCGTACGATACGGGCTCACCGTCAATCAAAAGGATGCGGGTGTCTCCGTCTACAATTTCAGGAATGTAGCGTTGTGCCATGATCTGGCGTTGACCACCGTCAGTCAGGGTCTCAATGATCACTGAAAGGTTGCTGTCGCCGGGTGCCGCACGAAAGATGGACATTCCCCCCATGCCATCTAGCGGTTTATAGATCACGTCTTCGTGTTCTGTATGGAAAGCACGAAGCAATCCCGGGTCGCGGCTGACTAGGTGAGGCGGGCAGCATTGGGGAAAGCGCAAAGCAAATATCTTTTCGTTGGCATCACGGATGCTGCCGGGCTTATTCAGCACTGGGGTCCCCGCGGCTTCAGCCATCTCGAGGAGATACGTCGCATAGATGTATTCCATATTGAATGGCGGATCTTTGCGCATCAATAGTGCATTGAACTCGTTAGGTGTGCAGATCTCTTCAGGGCCCAGCTCATACCAGGCGGGTGCGTGGCTCCAGTCGGTCATCGAGGTGTCGATCCTGATCTCGCATCCACGAAGCTTCAGCTTGCCATCGGCGACATGGAGCCCATCGAGAGTGATCACAAAGACGGACCAATCTCTTCGCGTTGCCGCCAGCATCATAGCCAGCGTGCTATCCTTTTTGGGGTTGATGGTCGCAATCGGGTCCATCACCACCCCGATCCTGACAGTCACTTGCGATCTCCTGCTGAGGTAAGGCGGGGATTCTACCGCGGCTTGCTGCAGATGGCTGTGGTTTGTCGTCAGTCGGTGATGAAAAACTCGAGCCGTTGTCTTCAGGAATTGCGGTCGGTATCCGAAACACGTTGGCAAGTATGTGGCGCGGTAATGGCTCGATCGGCGTTGCCAGTCGAGTTGTCCAGGAGTGGTTTGTTTGATGCTGGCGAAGCGGCTGAAGTGGTGCGGGCGGTGTATACGGATGAACTGGTCTCGATTCTGGCATCGACCACATCAAGAAGCTACGAGCCCCAATTGCTGTGGCCCTGCAGGATTGACGCGTGTGCCTTGCAACGATTGGTACCCTTCGGGTACGAATCCTCAATCAAATTGAGGATTGATCCCTCGATTGGCGAGAGGAGTCCACATCGCCCCAAAGAGACTGCGCTACGGCCAGCATAGCCAGTGCTGCAGTCGGGGTGCGGAGTATCCGGGGACCAAGTCCAATCGAATTGAAACCGCGAGCCTTGAGTTGCTCCAAATCACCGGCACTGAACCCGCCTTCGGGTCCGACAGCAAGTGCGACACTAGTCGGCGTATTCGAGCGAGAGATCGGTCCTTTGACACCGGGGTGAGCGACCAGCCGGTATTCAGCCTTGGTGTACCATGCGTCGAGCGGCGTTATCGGGTGTAGTTCCGGTAGCTGATTTCGACCACATTGTTCCGCGGCACTAATGATGACCTGCTGCCATCGATTCATCCGCTGCCTCGTGTTCTGTCGTTGACCAAGCTGACTGTACTCACATTGAAGGGGTGTAATGTGCGTTGCACCAAGTTCAGTGGCGTGTCCCAAGGATTCGTCCATAGCGGACGATCTAACGATACCAATCCCGAGGTGCGTTTGCAGAGGTGACTCTCGGTCGTCATCCATGAACGCGTTGAGATCAAGAAGAACCTGACGTTTGCTGATCGCCAAAACTGTCGCTGAAAACGCTCCACCTCGTCCATTAAAAATGTGGCAGATCTGTCCAGCTCGTATTCTTAAGACGGAACGCAGGTAGTGAGCCCGGTCAGCATCGAGGCGCAGAGTTTCGCCAATGGTAAGATTCTCACGAACAAATAGTCGGCTAACCCGCATAGTCTCGCGAAATCCTTGCTATGTAGAGAGTTGTCTGAAGATACGCAGCGTTGGAAGCGATTGATTCAATGTATAGAAGTGCAGTCCCGGCGCACCACCTTCAAGCAGACGTGCACACAGGCTCGTTACAAGATCTGTGGTAAAGGATTGAAGGGATGCCTTGTCGTCGCGGTATTGCATCAGATGTTGACTGATCCAACGGGGAATATCGGCGCCACATTTATCTGAGAACCGAAGCAAAGTATCGACGTTTGTAATGGGCATGATCCCGGGAACGATGGGAATGTCGACACCGAGCGCGGTAACCGTGTCGACGTAGTGAAAGTAGGCGTCTGCATTATAGAAGTACTGAGTGATGGCACTGTCCGCACCGGCGTCGACCTTTTGCTTGAAGTAAGCAAGGTCACTGTTTGGTGATGTGGAGTCAGGATGGACTTCTGGGTAGGCGGCCACCTCAATATGAAAGTGATCACCGGTCTCCTGCCTGATAAAGGTGACAAGCTCATCCGCGTAGATGTGGCTACCCGGCCCGGTTCCACTCGGAACGTCCCCGCGCAGCGCTACGATGCGACGTATACCGGCAGATTGATACTGAGACAGTAGCTCTCGAATAAAACCGTCATCGTCTCCACCAAATGACAGGTGTGGTGCGGTAGATGTCCCTGACTCGGCCAGCGCGAGCACAGTTTGCAGGGTGCCATCGCGGGTTGAACCTCCCGCGCCATAGGTTACGGAGAAGAACTCGGGGTCGAGCGTAGACAGTTTGTCACGCACAGTAAGGACTTTGTCGCGCGCTGCATCATCTCTGGGTGCGGAAAACTCAAAGCTTATCTCTGGAGCGCTCATGGTGTGTCGTCTGGACCGACTACAGTGCGGCTGCTAGCGCGTCAGCTTTGTCCGTTGCTTCCCACGAGAAGCCCGGTCGGCCAAAGTGCCCATACGCGGCGGTGTCTCTGTAAATCGGGCGCTTGAGATCCAGCATGTCAATGAGACCTTTAGGTCTCAGATCAAAGTGCTCGCGCACAAGTGTTTCGATGGCATCGTCTGTGAGTTTACCCGTACCAAACGTGTTGATACTGATAGAAGTGGGCTCAGCCACGCCAATGGCATAGGAAACCTGTAATTCACATTGGTCAGCCAGACCAGCGGCCACCACATTCTTAGCCACGTAGCGCGCTGCGTATGCAGCACTGCGGTCGACCTTGCTCGGGTCCTTGCCGGAGAAAGCACCTCCGCCATGTCGCGCCATTCCACCGTAGGTGTCCACGATAATTTTGCGACCTGTCAATCCGGCATCCCCCAAGGGGCCACCGATGACAAAACTACCGGTCGGATTGATATGAAATTTTGTATCTGTATGGACCCAGTTCGCAGGAATGACGGGCTTGATGATTTCTTCCATCACGGCTTCATGCAGGTCCTTCTGAGAGATGTCTGGATCGTGTTGAGTCGACAGGACAATCGCGTCAATCGCTTCTGGCTGACCGGTTTCGCTGTAACGAAATGATATCTGGCTCTTGGCGTCTGGCCTGAGGAACTTGAGCGTACCGTTTTTGCGCACCTGTGATTGCTTCTCCACGAGTCGGTGAGAATAGGTGATCGGCGCTGGCATCAGCACGTCGGTTTCGTTGGAGGCATAACCGAACATGAGCCCCTGGTCGCCGGCACCTTGTTCCTTGTCGTCCGTTTCATCGACACCCATAGCTATATCTGGGGATTGTTTGCCGATGGCATTGAGAACGGCACAGGAAGTGCCATCAAAGCCCATATCGGAGCTGTTGTAGCCGATATCTAGGATGACGGTGCGACATAAATCTTCGAGATCCACCCAGGCGGTGGTCGTGATTTCACCGGCGATCACCACCATGCCAGTCTTGATGAGCGTTTCGCAGGCAACGCGTGCCTCCTTGTCTTCATCCAAGATCGCATCGAGGATGGCGTCCGAAATCTGATCCGCCATCTTGTCAGGGTGGCCCTCGGATACGGATTCTGAAGTGAACGTTCGGTTGGCAGACATCTTGATGCGGTTCCTGCGGGCTGATGAAATCAGAAATGAAGTCGATTTTGCGAGTATCCATTCTATCGCAGTTCGGCGAGGGGGAGGTGAACTGTCGTCAAGGTCCGGACAAATGATTCTCATGATGTTAAGACACCTTTGGAATGTTGGCACGTGCAGGGCCTTTAAGGGACAATATGCTATCGATCGGCCCGCCAACAAAGCAGAACATCATGGTTTCACGACGTCAGAAAGCTAACGCCATCCGTGCATTGTCGATGGATGCTGTCGAGCAGGCGGCGTCCGGTCATCCAGGCGCGCCGATGGGCATGGCCGATATCGCTGAGGTTCTTTGGTCAGACTTTTTGAAGCACAGTCCCGCCAATCCGGACTGGGTTAATCGCGACCGGTTTGTACTTTCAAATGGTCACGGCTCGATGTTGCTCTACTCCTTGCTACACCTCTGTGGCTATGACCTTTCACTGGATCAGATACGTGATTTTCGGCAGCTCGGGTCTGAGACGCCTGGCCATCCTGAATACGGAGATACGGCTGGCGTCGAAACGACTACAGGTCCGTTGGGACAGGGGTTTGCCAACGCGGTTGGTATGGCGCTTGCCGAAAAACTGCTCGCTCATGAGTTCAACAGGGAAAAGGATGGTCGTCGGTACGACATTGTCGATCATCGTACTTGGGTGTTTGTTGGTGATGGTTGTCTGATGGAGGGAATCTCCCATGAGGCCGCCTCGCTCGCTGGCACGCTCGGACTGAACAAACTCACCTGCATTTATGATGACAACGGCATTTCGATTGATGGGAAGATTGATGGCTGGTTCTCAGACGATACGCCAAAACGATTCGAAGCCTATGGCTGGCACGTCGTCCCGGATGTGAATGGCCATGATCCGGATGCGATCGCTGCAGCGATTGAGTTGTCGACGACGAGTGATCGACCCACGCTGATCTGTTGCCGAACCACCATCGGATATGGAGCGCCGAATAAGGCGGGGACGGCTGGCAGTCATGGCTCACCTTTGGGAGAGGAGGAAATAGCGGGCGCGCGCGCAACACTGGATTGGCCGCACCCACCCTTCCACATTCCGATTGATGTCAAAGATGCATGGAACGCGACAGCGCGGGGCCAGGCTTTGGAAAGTACCTGGCAGCAATCGTTCGCAGAATATGAACAGACCTTTCCCGACGCCGCCGCAGAACTGCAACGACGTTTGTCGGGCTCGGCACCCCATGGATTTGATGACGCGATGGCAGCTCACATCGCCGAGGTTGTTGAAAAGGCCGAAGATATCGCCAGCCGCAATGCATCGGGCAACACAATCGCCGCCTTGGCTGCAATGTTACCAGAACTCGTAGGAGGCTCTGCGGACCTGTCGGGTTCGAACTGTACGCGATGGCCTGAAGCACAGTCGGTTGAAGCGGACTGTGGTGGAAACTATGTTCTCTACGGTGTTCGGGAATTCGGTATGACCGCGATTGCGAATGGTCTAGCGTTGCACGGAGGCATTTTGCCCTTCACAGGCACGTTCCTGACGTTTATGGAGTATGCGCGCAATAGCGTTCGTATGGCTGCGTTGATGGGTATCCGCCAGGTGCTCGTTTACACCCATGATTCCATTGGATTGGGCGAAGATGGCCCAACTCATCAACCGATTGAGCAACTGAATAATCTGCGCTCGACACCAGGATTGCGTCTCTGGCGTCCATGTGATGCAGTGGAAACGGCGATCGCGTGGCAGCAGGCACTGCAATTCAAAGGGCCCACTGCGCTCGCATTGTCACGTCAAAAGCTACCCCATCAGCACCGTGGTGACGATCAGTTGAGCGCTGTTGCACGCGGGGGTTACATCCTGAGAGAACCGGACGGAAAGGTCGATACCATCCTGATGAGCACAGGGTCGGAAGTTGCCATTGCATGCGAAGCGGCGGATCTGCTCGTAGCCGAAGGGCTTCAGGTACGTGTGGTCTCGATGCCTTCTACCGATGTATTTCTGGCGCAGGACCAGGCCTACAGAGATAGTGTCTTGCCTGTCGATTTGAGGCGGCGTGTTGCGATTGAGGCGGGTCATCCCGACAGCTGGTTTCGTTTCGTCGGGCTCGATGGAGCGGTCGTCGGATTGGAGCGATTTGGCGCATCCGGACCGATCAATGATATCTATGAATCGTTGGGAATCACCGCACAGCGCGTCGCCGAAGTGGCGCGTGGTCTCTGATTACGTTCAAGCCCTAGGAGTTTCATGATGGTCGTTCGGGAGATGTCGCGGATTGATCTCTCTGGGAAACGGGTGCTGATTCGTGAAGACCTCAATGTTCCTATCAAAGATGGTATTGTCATCAGCGATGCTCGTCTGAAGGCGGCGATACCTAGTGTCAAGCAAGCGCTTGATCAAGGTGGTCGTGTCATGATGATGAGTCATCTGGGTCGTCCGAGCGAAGGCATCCCAATCAAGGAGCAACCTGATGTGAGCCTGTTGCCAGTGTCACAGTGGTTCAGCGCAGCGCTTGGCCAACCTGTCCCACTGATCGAGGATTACCTGGATGGGTTTGAAATGGGAGCCCACTCACTCGTCCTACTTGAAAACGTACGCGTCAATGTTGGTGAAAGTGCGGATGACAAGGGTTTGTCGAAGAAGCTGGCGGATCTCTGTGATGTCTATGTGATGGACGCATTTGGTACTGCTCATCGGGCGCAAGCGTCGACGCATGGCGTGGGCCTTCTGGCGCCTGTGGCCTGCGCTGGTCCCTTATTGTTATCTGAGCTTGACGCGCTTGGCCGTGCACTCGAGTCACCCGTATCGCCGGTCGTGGCTATTGTGGGCGGCAGCAAGGTGTCCACCAAGCTGGATGTGCTTATTGCGCTTGCGGACAAAGTGGATGTATTGATTGTGGGTGGTGGTATTGCGAACACATTCCTGGCGGCGGCAGGGCACCCAGTCGGTGCATCCCTTTATGAGGAAGACCTGATGGTTAAAGCAAAGGCCCTTTTGTCCAAGGTCTCGGTGCCCATGCCCGTTGACGTCGTGGTCGGCGCGTCGCTTGAGGCTGAGACGGGCGCGACAAAACGTGTCAATAATGTTTCACCGAACGATATGATTCTTGATGTCGGTCCAGAGTCCGTAGCACAGATCACGGCCTTGTTGTCGTCGGCGAAGACCATTATCTGGAACGGACCTGTCGGCGTGTTCGAGAACGAGGTGTTTGCTGGAGGAACGGAAGCTTTGACGCGAGCGATCGCTGAATCACCCGCGTATTCGTTGGCAGGCGGAGGCGATACGCTCGCTGCCATTGACAAGTATGGTGTTGAAGAACAGATTTCCTATATATCGACCGGCGGTGGAGCGTTCCTAGAGTTCGTTGAAGGCAAGGTATTACCGGCCGTCGCGATGTTGAAGCGCCGAAGCTGAGCGGTGAATTGTGAGGGCTGGCGTTAAGAAAGTCAGGCCAAGACAGAGTACAAAGTTGAAAGACATCTCAGGAGAACGACAAATGGCATTAGTGAGTATGCGACAGCTGCTGGATCACGCGGCTGAGAATGACTATGGCGTTCCGGCATTCAACGTCAACAATCTGGAACAGATGCGTGCCATCATGGAGGGCGCGGAGCAGACCGACAGTCCTGTCATTGTCCAGGCCTCCGCGGGTGCTCGTAAGTATGCGGGACCTAATTTTTTACGCCATCTGATTCTTGCCGCGATTGAGGAGTTTCCGGATATTCCGGTTGTGATGCACCAGGACCATGGCGCTTCACCAGGGGCCTGTCAGCGCTCGATCCAATTGGGTTTTTCCTCGGTCATGATGGATGGTTCGCTGCTCGAGGATCAAAAGACACCCGCTGAGTACGAGTACAACGTTGATGTGACTCGGATGGTGGTTGACATGGCACACGCTTGTGGCGTTACGGTCGAAGGAGAGTTGGGTTGCCTCGGTTCGTTGGAAACCGGTGAAGCTGGTGAAGAGGATGGCGTCGGAGCGGAAGGTCAGCTGTCTATGGAGCAGCTGCTGACGGATCCGGATCAGGCTGCCGACTTCATCGATAGAACGCATTGTGATGCATTGGCGATTGCGATTGGCACCAGCCATGGCGCGTACAAGTTCAGTCGGCCACCGACCGGCGACATTCTGGCAATTGACCGTATTAAGGAAATCCATGAACGGTTGCCCAATACGCATCTTGTCATGCACGGTTCCTCCAGCGTGCCTCAGGACTGGCTTGCTGTCATTAACGAGAATGGTGGCGAGATTCCCGAAACCTACGGCGTCCCTGTCGAAGAGATCCAGGAAGGCATCAAGCACGGTGTCCGTAAAGTCAATATCGATACAGACCTGCGACTTGCCTCAACTGGTGCGATTCGACGCTTCATGTCAGAGAACAAGGCGGAGTTCGACCCCCGAAAATATCTGGGACAAGCGCAGGCGGCAATGACAGAAATTGTTATCTCACGATACGAGTCGTTTGGCACGGCAGGTAATGCGTCCAAGATAAAACCCATTCCGCTTGAATCGGTCTCGGATCGGTACACTAGTGGTGAGCTGCACTAACGTGACCGATTCGCTGCGCGACGAACTTATCGCAATTGTTGGTGAAACCAATATTACTACGAGTTCAGATGATCTCGAGGCCTACGGACGCGACTGGACCCGTTTCTACCTGCCGGATCCTGCGGTGGTGGTGTTCCCCAAAGCTATCGAGGACGTTCTACAGCTTGTGGTATTCGCTAACGAGCGGGATTTGTCGCTGGTACCCTCCGGTGGTCGGACCGGGCTGTCTGGTGGCGCCGTTGCTCGGGAACGTGAAATTGTTATCTCGTTCGACAAGATGAACCGCATCCACTCGTTTGATCCGGTGGATCATACTGTGGTGGTGGAACCTGGCGTGGTGACTGCAAACCTTCAGGCTTATGCAGAAGAGCATGACCTTGCCTACCCGGTTGATTTTGCCTCGGCTGGTTCCAGCCAGATTGGCGGAAACATCGCCACCAACGCCGGTGGTATAAAGGTGCTTCGATATGGTCTGACGCGAGATCAGGTTGCCGGTCTGAAAGTGGTGACCGGCAAAGGTGAACTGCTTAACCTAAATCAGGGACTCATCAAGAACGCTACCGGTTACGATCTCCGGCATTTGTTTATTGGTTCTGAGGGTACGTTGGGTTTGATTGTTGAAGCCACCATCCGATTGTCGCCTCTCCCGCCGGATCTCTGTGTGCTGCTACTTGCCGTGCCTGGGATGGACAGTGTGATGCGTGTTTTTGACCGTTTCCGTCGCAAGGCCAGTCTGACGGCGTTCGAGTTTTTCTCCGATCAGGCCATGGATCACGTGCTTTCACACCTGAATACCAGCGCGCCTTTTACCGATCGGTCGGACTACTACGTGTTGCTCGAACTTGAGGAAGCCAGCCTTGAAGGGGCTATGACAGCATTTGAAGACTGTCTTGGAGACGGTACTGTCATCGACGGGATTGTCAGCCAGAGTGAACAGCAGCGTATCGATCTATGGCGCTACCGGGAGGGTATTTCAGAGTCCATCACGCCCCATACACCCTACAAAAATGACCTGGCGGTACGTATTTCTCGAGTACCGGAGTTCCTTGCTGCTGTCTCTGCGACCGTCTCGACACGCTATCCGGACTTTGAGTTGATCTGGTTCGGCCATATCGGCGACGGAAACCTACACCTCAACATTCTTAGGCCAGACGACTGGAGTATCGATTCCTTCAAGGCTGAGTGTGACACGGTTAGTGACGATGTCATGGCAGTCGTTGCGCAATTTGAGGGTAGCGTCTCCGCTGAACATGGTGTGGGACTGCTCAAGCGGGAACAGCTGCACTACACTCGTAGCGCTGAGGAAATTGAGATGATGCGTGGTCTGAAGCGGGTTTTCGACCCCAACAATGTGATGAATCCTGGGAAATTGCTGCCTCTATACTCCTGAATCTGACTCAGCAGTTGTATCTGGCTACTCGACCAGAGGACCTCTTTCAGTACCGACCATGACCACGTCGGCCTTGCGACGAGCGAATAGTCCATTAGTCAACACGCCTGTCAGGTGATTGATCTCTGCCTCAAGTTCAACAGGGCTACTGATTAGAAGGTCGAAGACATCGAGAATGACATTCCCGTTGTCGGTGACAAAATTCTCGCGCAAAACCGGTCTCCCGCCGAGTCCTACCAGACTGCGCGCGACCGCGCTACGAGCCATGGGTATTACCTCAACTGGCAAAGGGTAGTGGCCGAGTTGGCGGACGCGTTTGCTATCATCAATGATGCAAACAAATTGCTTTGCGACTGAAGCGAGGATTTTCTCACGGGTCAACGCTCCACCCCCACCTTTAATCATATGGTTGCTACCGTCTATTTCGTCTGCACCATCTACGTAAAACTCGATTTCGTCCACGGTATTTAAGTCATAAACCGGGATCCCATGTGAGGCAAGTCGATCGGCAGACGCCTCAGAACTGGCGACTGCGCCATCAAAAAGTTGTCGGTGATCTGCCAAAGCATCGATAAAGCAGTTGGCGGTGCTGCCGGTACCGACCCCCACAATGGAGCGGTTGGTTAGTCTCGGTTTGATGAATGCAGTCGCTGCCTCGCCTACCTGCTGCTTTTTCTGATCCTGGTCCATGGCGCCACCCTTGAGCCCTGTCATCTGGGAGTGTGGTTTACCATAGCGGAAGGCGCGTCCTCGTGCGACCATGGACAGCGCTACTCGTGAAAGCTGATAAGGTCTCATTTGGGAGATGACCAGGATGGCCAAGGCAATCATCAAACGGATTCTGGACGCAAGCGTCTACGACGTCGCGGCCGAAACACCGCTTGATCACGCACATACACTGTCCTCAAGGTTGGGTAGTCCACTGCTGCTGAAGCGTGAAGACCTGCAACCGATTTTCAGCTTCAAAATTCGAGGCGCATTCAACAAGATCCGACTACTAGCTGACTCAGGTGTAACGGGGGTCGTCACTGCTTCAGCCGGTAATCATGCCCAGGGTGTTGCTTTGTCAGCGCGACACCTGGGGCTACCTGCTTGTATTGTGATGGGTCGTGCCACGCCCCAGATCAAGGTCGATGCCGTGGCAAGACTTGGAGCCAGGATTGTGTTGCATGGGGATACCTATGACGAAGCTGCCGTTCATGCCACAAGCTTTGCTACAGAAACCGGCTTCGCATATGTCCATCCTTTCGACGACCTGGATGTGATTGCTGGCCAGGGCACAGTCGGTATGGAAATTTTGCGCCAACATACCGGCCCGTTATCAGCGGTTTTTGTACCCGTCGGTGGTGGTGGACTGATTGCTGGTGTGGGTACGTATGTTCGTTATCTGCGACCTGATGTGAAGATCATCGGCGTGGAAGCGGAAGGGGCTGCAAGTATGACGCATGCGCTCGCCGCAAAACGGCGCGTTCGACTTCCGCTTGATACATTGGACTTGTTTGCCGATGGTACCGCTGTTCGACAAGTTGGGAAGGAGAGTTTTCGTCTGGCACGTCGCTGTATCGATGAGATGGTTACGGTCAACGTTGATGAGATTTGCGCAGCGGTCAAAGATGTCTTCGACGACACCCGGGTACTGGCAGAACCATCAGGAGCGTTGGCGGTGGCCGGTGCAAAGCGCCATATTGCAGATCATGGACCGATGGCAAACGCATGCGTTGCCATCGTCAGTGGTGCCAACGTCAATTTTGATCGTTTGCGGCATATCAGTGAGCGAGCCGAGTCTGGCGAGCAGCGGGAAATCCTGTTAGGCGTTGAGATTCCAGAAGAGCCTGGCAGTTTTCTCAGATTTGCCGATCATATCGGGTCGCGGGCGGTAACGGAGTTTAACTACCGATTCGATGCGTCAGCGTCAACGAGACCAGCGCGTGTCCTTGTCGGTATCCAGACGACAGATGATGGAGACCGGCGTGAGCTTATTCGGTCTCTCGCGCGTCGCTATCAGGTGACCGATCTTTCTGATAATGAACTCGCGGTGCTGCATGTACGGCATATGGTAGGCGGCCGGTCGGTAGGTATCGCTGGTGAGCAATTGTACCGTTTCGAGTTTCCAGAACGCCCGGGTGCTTTGCTTGAATTCCTGACCCGCCTGGGTGATCGATTTAATATCACGATGTTTCACTACCGCAACCATGGCGCAGCGGAAGGGCGAGTCCTTGCCGGGATCGCTCTTCAGCGAGGGGACCGAGGTCCGTTCAAAAACTTGATGCAGAGCATTGGCTACCGCCATTGGAATGAGAGCGACAACCTGGCGTATCGTATGTTCTTGGACTAGATCGGACGGGATAAGTGAGATTATGCGCGAGGCGGAGATAGTGAAGACGTTGGGGGGTCGGGTGACTTCTTCTCGCCTTATTCCTCATCATCTGCAACGAACTCTGCGTACTCTTCTGTATAGGCAAGCCGGGTTGAGTCGGCCAATCGATCTACGTAGAGCTTCCCAGCCAGATGATCGAGCTCGTGTTGGAACACCGTGGCGGTGAACCCTTCGGCAATCAATGACTGTTCAGTGTTATGTTCGTCAATGAAGTCGATACGAACATGCTGTGGGCGCTCGACATATCCCATCAAACCGGGAACGGAAAGACATCCTTCCCAATACCCCGCGGTTTCTGGATTCAATATTGTGATCACGGGATTGATATAGATACCGAACGGCACCGCCTGATGATCGCCGTAGCGAGAACCCGATGCTGGCACCTCGATGACAGCGATCTGAACTGGCTCATTGATCTGAGGCGCCGCGAGGCCAATCCCACCGGCGTCCGCCATGGTGTCTTTCAAATCAGTGATAAGGTTCAAGAATTCTGCCGTGCCAATGTTCTCCCGAAGATAAGGAGTGGAATTTTGGCGAAGTACCGGATGACCCATCCGGACAATGTTCCTTATAGTCATCTTGTTTTGTGCCTGTGAATCACATCAAACGTCGTGTGATGGTATCGTCATTGTCGGATGAAGGTCGATGCCAGCAGCCCAACAATAATCAGGGTTGGTGAATGGGTGCCGGACAGTACTCGGTACGAATCAGCTCTGTCGGGGTGACGACGAGTTGAAGCGGTACATCCCATAATGAAGGGTTGAGACGGGGGACCTCTTGGAACGTATGACCCAGCCCGACTCGAAGGGGTGGGTGTGCGTCACCTGCAAGTGCCCGATCATAGTACCCCTGTCCCATGCCTAATCGGTTTCCTGTCCGATCAAAAGCGACGAGCGGTACGAAAACCAGGTCCAGTTCGGAGATGTCACGTTGGGTTCCTCTGGTCGGTTCGGGTATGCCGAATCGATTAGGTATCAACTCGTCAGTGTTCTTGGGATGGAAAACATGAAACTGCATCTCCCGGTCAGCGGAGTCGTCCACGATCGGAAGGTAACAGTGGGCACCCCAAGAAATCGCCATCTGCATTAGGGGACGACAGTCGATCTCGCCTCGTGTTGCCCAGTAGAAGGCAACATGACGGGCATCGGTAAACCATACTGCGGACATGATTTGCTGACAGATTGACTGAGCCGCGGTGGCTTTCTCGTCGGCATTCAGTTTTTCGCGCTGCTGCCGAAGGGACTGTCGAAGATCTAGTAAGGAGGTCATGGTAAGAGGCGATGCGTTGTCAAACGATGTCCCAACGACATTGATGTGAGGTTCCCCAAATTGACGCTGTCTGATAGGCCCTTGAACCCAGCGGTTCAAGGCGGTGGTCTCTAACGGGTTTTAGGCGTCCCGCCTAAACGGACATGCACACAGGCCACGATAAAAGACCTCCTGGTTTTCGCATAAAGGGTCGAGGACATATAGACTGGCAAAAAACCCAGGGAACGCATCAGATTATAGACCAAACGGGGCGGTTACGTGGAACCCGCAGATTCAATGATTGCCAGATGCGACCGGTGGTCAGTTCCGGGACTGCGCTCGTTTGAGCGCCTGAGTCAGCTTAGCGTCCAAGTGTCTGAAGTCTTGCTCTGTATTGTCGATCTCTTGTCCGCGTGTCAGTAGATCATTGGCGATGTTCAGTGCAGCCATGACCGCAATTCGGTCCAGTCCGAGAACGCTGGAGGCATCTTTGATCTCTCGCATTTTTTTATCAAGCAGGCGTGCGGATTGATGAAGTGCTGCGACCTCATCCGGGCCACAGTTCACCTGGTAGTTCTTTTCTAGAATCGATACTGTCACAGTTTCGCTATCTGACAAGATTGTGTGCCCCTATGTTCGCCTTCATGGTGTCCTGTAAAGCAAGCTCAATTCTGCTCAAGCGCTTTGAGTCTCAGGATCATGGCCTCCACTTTGTTCTTGGCCAGTTCATTTTTTTCGAGAAGGCGATTGCGCTCAACGAGCCAGTCCTCACGGTCTGCCTCTAGCATGGAATTCCTGCGTTCAAGTTCATCGAGGGCCTCTATCAGCGCATCGACTTTGGCTTCCAGGGATTTGATGTCCATCGTGTTTGAATCGCCCTCTCGTCACGTATTCCCGCGCAGAAGAAAAGGGAAAGTAGCACAAAAGGACGCTCCGTTGCAGACATGTCTGTGCTCCGACAACTCAACCCTTCGATACGCTCTCGTCCGGTCCGCGTGTTAACCTAGCAGCCATGGATGTGGTATGGCTGTATGACTGACCCAACGACTGAACCCATGGACTTCGATGCGTGGCAGCGCGAACTTGGCGAAGTCGGTTTCTAATTAAGTGCATCTGAATTACATGGCATCTTGACGGGCTATCTCTGCGCGACTGCGTCACTGAATATGGAACGGCTCTCTGAACTAGTTGCCCAACCGATGACGCCGCTTGCCCAGACAACCGTCTTACGTATGGTACGAGATGCTCAGAAGGCATTGGTTGATGATGACCTTGGTTTTGAACCACTTCTCCCGGACGACCAGGTGAGCGTCTCGACGCGGGTGAGTTGTCTGGCGGCCTGGTGTGGTGGCTTCCTCGCCGGTTTTGGTGGTGCGGGACAATTCAGAGAGGCAGACCTTCCTGAGAGTGTCGGGGAGGCGCTACCCGATCTGATGCAGATTGCGTCGATTCGTGATGACGTGCCTGAGGGTGATGAAAACGACGCCGATCTAATGGAAATTGAGGAATATGTTCGCGTCGCTGTGATGACTGTCTTTGTGGAATGCACGCAAGGTGCGGAAGCAGGCGAATCTCCCCGAGAACCTGGGGGTGATGTCCTTTGAAAGCAGAACCCATTGCCATCACAGAGTTCCAGAAGCGTCGGTCGGAACTCATGGCGATGATGGGCTATGAAGGAATCGCTATCGTTAATGGTGCGCACCTCATGCAGCGTAATTCTGACGTGGATTTTCCGTTTCGACAACATAGTGACATGCTGTATTTGAGCGGGTTTCCAGAACCGGAAGCAGTCCTCGTGCTCATACCAGGACGGGAGCACGGCGAGACGATTTTGTTCTGTCAGGAACGGGATGAAGAAAGCGAGCGATGGACCGGCGAAATCACGGGACCGGAGCGAGCGCGTCAGCTCTACGGTGTTGACGATGCATTCCCATTCAACGATATCGACGAGATCTTGCCCGGTCTGTTGGAGAACCGGCAACGCGTCTACTACAGCATGGGTGAAGACCGGAATTTTGACGAACGACTGCTGCGTTGGGTCCATGGGCTGTCCGGGTATCGTCAGTCGGGGGGGCATTCTCCTGGTGAATTTGTCCAGTTGGGCCAGTACCTGCACGAACTTAGGCTTTTCAAAAGTCAGACTGAACTGGCACTTATGCGTCGCGCAGCGGATATTACCGTCCAGGCACACGAGCGTCTGATGCAGTCGGCAGTACCGGGGCAGTTCGAGTATCAGCTCGAGGCAACGTTGCTGCATGAGTTTATGATCCAAGGTGCGCGCTATCCGGCATACCCCTGTATTGTCGGATCCGGCGACAATGCGTGCGTGATGCATTATGTCGACAATGGTCGCCGCATCGAGGATGGTGATCTGGTTCTGGTAGATGCAGGTTGTGAATATGAAGGATATGCCGCGGACGTGACGAGGACTTTTCCAATCAATGGCCGGTTTACCACACCTCAGCGTGAGATCTATGAGGTTGTGTTGTCGGCACACGAAGCGGCAGTCGCGGAGATTATGCCCGGTAACCATTGGAACCAACCTCACATGGCGGCGATGCGCGCCGTGACTGAAGGACTCGTCCAGTTGAACATCCTCGAGGGAGATATCGATATCTTGATGGCAGAAGAAGCGTATCGCCCATATACGATGCATCGGACAGGGCATTGGCTTGGGCTTGATGTTCATGATGTGGGTGAATATCGGGTCGAGGACCAGTGGCGGGTCTTTGAGCAAGGGATGGTGACAACCATCGAACCCGGTATTTACCTGGCGAGCGACGTCGCGGAGATACCTGAACGCTATCGTGGTATCGGCATTCGGATTGAAGACGACCTGTTGCTGACGCGAAAAGGCCACGAAATCCTCACGGATAGGCTGGTTCGTGACGCAGCCGGTATAGAAGCCCTGATGGCGAATCCATGATCTTCGCGCAGGCAACAAGGTCAGGTGCCGATACCTTGCAACAGGCGTTGGCCGGCCAGTGAAGTGAGCGAGATGAAAGAAACGATCGAGACCGACGTGCTTATTGTCGGTGCCGGCTTGTCCGGCAGTACGCTCGCGCTTGCACTTGCAAACAAGGCGCTTGACGTCACGATGATTGAACGTGGCACGCCTATGATGGCGCCGAAACTGAACAAGCCAATCGCCGACGGCGCCGCGTTATCGGGTGTCGCATATGGACGTGTGATGTCACTCAATTGCAGGTCAATCAGAGCATTGGAAGGTGTTGGTATCCCGGAGGAAAGCTACGCCCACTACCCCTTTCACCGTATTTACGCGGTAGATGGCTGTGGTAGTGGAGGTTTTGCGGTGGAAGCTTCGGACATCGGGCTGGATACCCTGGGTTCCATTGTACACGCAGATGCGCCGCTCGCTGTAATGCAGGCACGTTTGCAGGAAAACTCGTCGTGCACAATCCGTTTTGGAACGGAAATCACGTCAATAGAAGACGCGACGGACCATTGCAGAGTGGTACTGAAGGATGGTACGTCCCTGCGTACCCACCTTGTCGTCGCGGCCGACGGTGGTCAGTCGTCTGTACGCGCGTCTGCGGGTATCGGACAGCTTGGTTGGACTTATCCCCAAAAGGCCATAGTCTGCAATGCACTGTGCTCTCGTCCGCATCGTCTCGAAGCCAGTCAGGTGTTTCTTGAGACAGGCCCGGTCGCGCTGTTGCCCTTGTCCAGTGGTGATCAGTCGCTGGTCAGTGTGGTGTGGTCTCACACCGATGCAGACAAGTTGTTGGAACTCACCAATGTTGAATTCTGTGCAGCGCTCACTGAAGCGACAGAGAGGCGATGTGGCGAGATCAAAGCAGTGACACAACGAGGATCCTTCCCCTTGCTTCAATATCAGGCGATGGGTTATGTGAGGCGTCATCTTGTGCTGCTGGGTGACGCCGCCCATACGATTCACCCACTGGCGGGGCAGGGTGTCAATCTCGGTATCGGTGATGCTCTAGCGTTGGCAGAAGAACTTTCACGATGCCGCTACACTGGTGAGTCTCCAGGTGACCTTGGATTGCTGCGGACGTATGAACGACGAAGACTACCCATCAACGTTGGGATGGCGGCCACCATGGAGGGCTTCCACAGACTCTTTGGGAATAGCCACCCGCTGCCATTGTGGTTACGTAGTCGCGGCATGTCGGCGCTAGGCGGCATGTCTGTCTTCAAAACATTAATCGGGCGACTAGCGACTGGGACGTTTGCCATTGAACGCAGTGGGTTGGGTGAACTCATAACTGATAGGAACTGGCGCAAATACGATGTCTGACGCATCGAACGCAACCCGCCGCACCGCTCTCCATGAACGACACGTGGCGCTGGGAGCCAGGATGGTGGACTTCTCAGGTTGGGACATGCCTGTGAACTATGGGTCACAGATCGAAGAACATCATCGTGTACGTGAGGGCTGGGGTGTTTTTGATGTCTCACACATGACAGTTGTGGATGTCTTTGGTAGGGACGAGGAATCGTTCCTCCGCTATATGCTCTGTAATGACGTCGCAGGGCTGAAGCCCCTTAGTGCACAGTACACTGCCATGTTGAATCCGGCAGGTGGGATTTTGGACGACTTGATTGTATATCGTCGGCAGGAAGGTTTCCGTCTCATCGTGAACGCAGGGACCCGCAAGAAGGATCTGGATTGGTT
>MDTB01112122.1_pt1 | contig 37426 bp, 36 predicted proteins | sample 811161 | NCBI WGS metagenome assembly MDTB01 (sample SAMN05326650, study PRJNA326480) | marine metagenome | isolation source: seawater | place: Mediterranean Sea | collected 2009 | reverse complement strand
GTTCATCCCACCATACAACTGGAGCACGATTGAGTTTCAAAGCAGCAATCCATAATTTCTTTCTAGGAAGTTGTAGATACTTTCTCATTAATGATTGTATGGTTGGCAATTTCATTTTTTACAAGACCAAGTTAATTCCATTCCTATCGTAAGTAACAACACAAAAGAAAATACAAATAAAGCACTCATTAACTTGCACCTCTCTTTGCACCTAACCCATTTGGTCCCCAAACTGCTTCCAAGAATGACTCAGGCAACATATCTCTGGGAGCAGGCGATGTATTAAAACTTACAGTAATCCTTTCCTGATCTGTATTATTAACTCTACTTCCATGCTCTAACCACGAAGGAAATAAGTATAGATGATTTTCTTTAATTGGTATATCCATTTCATATACACCATAACGTGTGGGTTGTATATTGTGAATACACATCATGTATGGTTTGAGTGGCGAACACACGAAAAACTGTCCAAAATCTCCCTCTGGTAACTCAAGATAGAAAGCACCACTTATAACACTAGACTCATGGCGATGTGGTGCTGTGTATCCACCTTTGGGCAGTATATTATACCATGATCCACTGATAATTGCAGGGTAGTTTCCTATCTTAGTATTATAATCATTCAAACACTCATGAAAAACATTTAACATATCCAAACAACCCTCATCATCTAGTGGGTCCCAACCGCCATGAGAACTGACACCATTCACTGCTAAAGAATGTTCACTCGTTTTACCTTGTTCTTTTATACGGTTTTTAAAATGATCTAAACCAGGCGCCTCTGTTAGATCATATTCTTCTAATAAGGTAGGAAATAACTCCATATCACTCCCATTTGCAATAGTCTATGTTGAGAACAACTCTCTGTTCAGCATCAGTGCATGATGTGCCTGCATGAAGCAAATCTCCTGAGAATATAACTGCTCTATTCTCCTTTGATGGAACTTTCTGTCCGTCCTCGAAGTATGTATATCCATCATTATCATTGAAATATATCACACAAATTTGATAGTCTGGTATGTGGGTGTACCTGCCTTGATCATCTTTAGGACCTGAAACATCAACGTGTAGAGGTTTCTCTACTATCTTAGGTGTTTTTGTAGTACAGTTAAACTTAACCCTATGCAAAGCAAGAGGGTTAAGTGAATTTAATATGGGCGAGAATATCTCAAATACTTCTGAGGTAGGAAGGCAATCAACATATAAACCATGAGTAAATTGTGGGCAACCGTCGCCATCATGTACTGAGGTAGGAGCGAAGTACCAAGGCATTCTCCCACTAAAGACAAACTCTTTAATGGGGTCGAATACCTCAGTAGGTAAGAAGTTATCGTAAACTTGGATACTCATACACTATCACTCTTAGCAAGGTTCTGATCTTTGAATACTAGTTGAATATTCTCCATTACAGTTTTACCTCCAAGTGAGTGTGGTTGGATGTGATCTAGACTTGTGATCTCTGGGTCTTTTGCTTCCTCACGACTGATAGGGCGATTAGATAGAGGACAAACTCTTTCATCACGTTCCCATACAGGAATTCTCCAACGTGGATCTGCAAGTCTTACTGTGTCCTTGACTACTGCAATACCTTGTTCAACCAACATAGGAATTACATCCTCACGAAGATGTTCGACTCTGTGCTTTGCCTTGTACCAAGTGTTTGCACCATAGAGATCATAGAACTTAACCCATGTCTCACGATCTTGACCTGTATTGTACTTAGGTGTTTTGTCCTGACACTTCTCATCATACCATGCCATGTAGGCATCAAAGAGTCTCTTGTAGTTACTGGAGGCAACTGAACCATTGAGTCTTTCAATCTCAACAAACAACCAGAAGAAATCATGCAAGATGTTTCTGCCACCAGTTGCAGCGAGGTTCTTTCTCTTTACAACAGTTCCCCTCATAAAGGGAAGGAAAGTGTTATCAAGAAACTTGATAAACTGGTCATAGTTCTGTGTTACCTTTGTGTTATTGGTAGTTCCAACAACATAGTCAGCATCAAGAGTTGATGTTGCATAGGGGTCGATCTGACCATACCATGAGTAATAGTTAGACCATGCGGCGAGGTAGGCACAGAATTTGTATCTGATAGAATTAGACTTTGTGATGAAGTCTGCATCAAGGAACTCTTGCTTGAGTGTGTCATTCAAACCACGAATACTTCTGCAATAGAGCGAAGTATTACAGTTACGGAACTCCTCAGTAGTCAAGTCCTCATTGTCATTCAGTTTGATGAACAAGTCCTTTCTCTCTTCAGAAGTTAGAGAAGGATACTCAAACCAGTTGAACAAAGCAGAATCAACTGCCTCTACGAGTTTAGCATAGTCTCCACCCAAATTCAAGAGAACTGACTTTGTATAGTAGTCATCTTCTTGTAGAATAACTGTGACCTTCTTCATCTGTCCAGTGATGCCATCAAAGACTTCAACTGTGTAGTTACCAGACTGTAGTGGAATTAGATCATTGTCCCAATCTTCAATAGCATCACATCTGTTACCACCATCAATGTGAAGATACTTATAACCATCTTCTTGGAAAGAAATCAATCTCTCTCTGTATTCAATATCTAAAGGATCGTTGTAGTGAGAAATCTTCTCTTTCAGCGAGTCGATTGTCTTTTCAATATTTACTAGGTGAAATGATGCGAGTTCAGAGTATCCTTGAATAACAGCACTAATATAAGATGACTGTTTGCCTGGGATATATCTCCACACTGACTCTCGTTGTACGTCACGATCACGACCTGACACTTTCAGAATCTCCTTGAAAGTATGTCCAGGCACCTCATAGTGAGGGTTTTTGTCAAGGCACTTGTGTGACCTTAGATTCCTGATCGGAATCTTCTTCGATAGTTTAGGCATAAAAATGTCCAAGTGTGACAATCTGGTACTGCGTACCTCATGTCTTTACATAATCAGTCTAACAGGTTTCGTTTGTCCTGTCAACCCTCTGTTTCTTTACTTGCTCTCTCATTGTCAAGAATCTGCAACATTTCAAGAGCGCCTTGCACTTTCAAAAATTCTTCTTTCTTTACTTCAAACTGTCTTGTTAGTTCTTGGATCTCTCCCTGTAGAGCATTTGCCCTCTCTTGTAATTCCTCTTTGTGACTCATAATAATCTTACGCTACATGATATATATCATACCACAATAAATAGATTTGGCAAGACCTACCTAATAATATGGACGAGAATTATTCTTTAGAACAAGAACAAAGAGAATATGAGATAGAATCTAATCCCGAACTGCAAAGAAATGAGTTAAATCCCTCTGTAGCAAGGATCATGTATTCTCATGAGAAGGTCTATAAGACTCTCGCAACTGTGGGAGACTTTGTTTGTATGATTTGGTACTATGATGATGATTATAACCCTCTGAGATCCACTGAGGGGTCTAAGAGAATCCATATCGTACCTACTAACGAAATTATAACTGATAGTGTAGAAATAAACAACTGGTTCGTTGTTGCCAATGATAAGTGGCCTCAAGGTGTAGTCTTTGTCAACCCTATCATAAGGAGAAATGGGGTTAAGTTTGTAAGCAACAGTGACCTTAGAGACTGTGTGAAGTATATGTCAGGTGTTGCTGCACACTATGATGCAAACTCTAGTGACATTGTGGCGATTGATGTTGAAGATGTCAATAAAATGTATGAGATGAGTTATGATGTATCCTCTTCTAAGGTATACTCTGACGTATCAAACAACACCTACCAAGACTTCACTACAGGAACTGTTGGTAATGGTAGTTTAAGTCTATCATACGATCAATCGTTTGGAAGTGGTTCAATCTCTATGGGTTCACTAAACAGTGAACTAGGTGGTGGTGGACAATTCAGTCAGTATTATAGAGGCAATAAAGTTGCAAATATATCTCAAAACAATAATGTTCCCACTAGTGGCAGTTTCTCATTCAGTCAGTTAAGAAACGTAACCACTGGTGTGACTGCTAATGCCAATGGTAACTGGCAACATTTACAGGCAAGATTTGAAGTATTTTCTGGTGGACTATGGGAATCCAATTTAAATAAGAGATTGAATATTAATGGTAATGTTGGAGGCACTAACAGCGACCCTGCACTGAGATTTAATAATTCTGGTCAAGGGCAAATTGAAGTATATGTTGTTAATACCAGTGGAAATCCATGTGTGAGGGGAGTTGGTGGAGACGGTGGTGCTCAAGATTCTGGAGGTGGAGTAGGTGGTGGTGCTGGAGAACCTGGCAGAGGAGCAATCCACGTTGCAAGTCCAATCAGGATGCCTAATGATCACCTAAACAACAGAATCAAAGCAGGCGGTGGCGGAGGCGGCGGTGGAGGCCGTGGAGGTAACGGTGGTGGCGGAGGTCACGGCGGAGGCAGAAGATGTAGAGGTTGGTTCTGCAATAGTTCCGAAAGAAAATGTCACAATAATGGTGGTCAAGGTGGATCTGGTGGCAATTCGGGAGGTGGAGGAATAGGTGCTGGATATGTTTGGAATGGAAATAATGCTTTCGCAGCGCACTCTGGCGCTGGTGGTGGTGGTGGACAAGGCGGTCAGGGAGGTTCTTCTAGAGGAGGTGGCCGAGGCGGTAATGGTGGTAATGGCGGTAATGGTGGAGGATTTGAATCAAATGGTTCAACTGGACAAGGAGGACAAGGTGGCAGTAGAGGTGATAGAGACGAACAGGGTTGCGGATACAGAAGTCCAGGCCGCCAAGGGCGCGATCCCAACGGTGGAGGTGCTGGTGGAGCAGGTGCTGCTAAAATGTCAACCAGTCACAATGGAAGTGTAACTAATATCTAATCTAAACCGTAAACTAATTCTAACTTAGTACCATCATGTCCAGCAGTGATAATGGTGGCACCATGTACTGCTTTGGGTTGTTCTTCCCATGAAACTATCTCTTTCTGCCATTCTTCTGACATCCAATACCAATTAGTTGCACTAGAGGAAATATTAGATACAGATGTTTTGTGAGATTGATGTCTCTCCAAATAGACTCCAAAATTATCTTGGGCTGTTGTTCCCTCTGGAGCATCATACGAAAATGTTGTAGATAAAGCATATCCTATCTCTTTCACCAATCCAGTTGAATTGAATTCAATAACTATTTCAACGTCACTGTCACTGTCCAATACGAGTTCGTCAACCAACTTACTCACACCTTCAATATTCTGATATGTCTTAGTGTTTGATCTAGTGCCATATAATTTTAATACATCCTCTGATATAGAGGTAGATTCTTTCAACAATCCTATTCTGATAGACTTATCTACTACACTAATATCCGCTGTAGATATTTCATAATCAAAATCATCAGGTTCTAACATCTTCAATACTTCTCTTAAAGATGATGTGTCAGTATTGCCTGTGACCTCAGCTGCAAGTTGACATAAGGCATCAATACTAGGATCAATTAGAGCAGGCGATTCAAATGATAGTATCTCATTTGTCATCACATTATTCTTAAAGTATAAGAACTTATATTTGTTCATATATTTGAACAATACATTATTACCCAAGTGTCCATCGAAGTACTCATACTGGTCAATACCTGTAGGAATACTATACTTAAATCCATACTTTGAGACTTCACCCTCAGACTTGATAAGTCCGATAGAATCATGGGCACTAGAGATTATCTCAGGATATATCTCTGACAGTTCTCTTATGGCATCAACATCCGCACTGTTAAACAGATTAGGGTATTTGGATATTGAACTTAAGTGTTCTAAATTAACCATTCTTTTCCTTTTTGGTAACTGAACCAAGTGATAACAGAATATCTTTCACCTTTTGTAACAGGTTTGACCTCGTGTATGAACAAGTGATTACTTGGATATACATGAACAGAGTTGCTTTCAGACATCATATTATGATTGCCCCAAAAACAAATAGACCCACCATGATAGTCTTCATTGATAGTATATGATGTGGTTACTGAACCAGCATCAGCATCAACGTCTGCATGAGGGGAAAGGTATCCGCCTTCTGGATACTTACATAACCAGTATCCTGAGTATTTATCGTATATGGGGTCTGTTGGTAGAGTATTGCCGTAGTCTTCATATATCTTAGGCATCATCTTAATATGTGCCTTATGGATAAGTCGATATATCTCCCCATGATGAGGTTCTATTTCAAGTGAGGATCTCCAACCTTTTATGTTGTAATAATTCCCAGGCGGAGGACAATCTGGTTCAGGCCAATCTAATCCTTTAACGAGTTCGAGCAATCGTCTATGATCGACTGTAGAAAGAACATCCCCATGATGAAAGATATAGTGAAGTAGTCCTTTTGTTTCATTCAGCATTAACATCTAAGTTTAACGAGTCTGCAAATATAAATCCCGACAATGATGTTCTAGGCGTATCCTTATACCACCCCTTCTTCATTACTGCGGTGTGCCACATGAATGAAGGATATATTACTAACCTATTGAATTTCATGGGAACATGATATTCTTCTTCCCACGCATCTTCAATGAGCATTGTATCATTATCTATCATATCAGTTGCCTTTTCAGAAAAATCATACATCCATTCTTTGAGATTCCAATACTCTTCTGTTCTCTTGAAGGGTTTATGTATGTTTTCGGTATTAGTTAGACCAGTTGCCTTATGTTTAAAAAATGAGGTTCCACCTTTTCCATCATTCAAATATAATACTGTTGCGTATACTGCTGGGTCAACGTGTGGTTGCAACGATACCCTAGACACTTCTCTGTCACTAAACATTGCATTGACCTGATATGCCACTTTCGCATAATCAGTATCAATATTCTTGAAGTCTGTACACTTCTGAATCATGTGAACAATAAGTTTACTCAACTCTGGCAATTCAATGAATAACCTAGACTGATAGCCTGGAAATACTTCTTCGGGTTCTCCTCTGCTCTCCAAATAATTATATTGCATGGGCAATTTCTCCACCACCTCACTAATGAAGTCATGGGGATTCTTTAGTACATCATCAATTATGATTACTGGATGTGATTCTACTCTGGATACTTCATAGTTTATTTCATCATTGACTCTGTGAGTCTCGTCATTAACAATATTCAAATTCATGGTTTATAACTCTAGGTTGTATTCAGCGATCATGGCGAACATCTTACTTTGTATATGTTCTAGGTATGCTTTGTTGATTGGCGGTATGTCCTCAAATGTTTTAAGATATTCGGTGAGGGTATGGTGAAGTATTCTTACTTCTTCAATTCCCATCACCGCTTGACAATGCCAGTCACCATCATGAAACTCTTGTGGTAGCCACTCATCAGGATTTTCCATAACCACCAGTCTTAAGACTTTCAATTTCATCTTTGAGTTCTTTGATTGCCTCAATTAATACTGGGACTAACTTCTCATATTTAACAGTTAAGAACTGATCATTTGCTCGTTTAACAACTGCCTGTGGGAAGACCTTTTCTACCTCTTGTGCAGATACGCCGAGGTGTCTACCTTTTGGTAATTTAAGTTCTCTACCTACCGCATTGAACTCATATGTGAATCCACTTAACTTACAAACCTTAGCAACAGCACCTTCAATCTGTTCAAGATTCTGTTTAAGTCTCATGTCAGATGCGAAGGCAGTGATGTCTCCACCAACTGATAGGTTATTGTTATTAGTATTGAATGTAAATCCACCATCTGCCTGTACTTGTTCAGAACTACCAGTACCATTAACAAGAGCAACATTCTTACTACCAGATGGAGATGGACCAGTAACTGCAACCTTAATAGCAGAACCAGCACTACCACTGATATTACCAGTGATACTACTACAGTTGATAGCAGTGACCGATAATGTACTTCCGTTGAATGTTAATCCAGAACTAGATGTAGTTTGGTTGGTTGCAGTGTTGTAAGGAATTCTATTTGCACCAATAGCAATGTTGCTTGCTACTGTTGCACTGTCAGCATTACCAGCAAATCCACCAGAAGCAGTGAATGTTCCAGTAACCGTTAGGTTATTAATACTAGAAGAACCAGAAATACTAGCCCCACCAGCAGATAATCCGTTAGGGAAAGAACCAGATCCACCTTGGAAGATACCAGTTGCAGTAATGTCCTTGACTTTAGTACTACCATTGGAGTCTCTACCCATGATAGATGCACCACTTGACCAATTACTATCAACCATTGATAGTCCATCAAGTAAATCAGCGTTCAAGTTTACACACTTGATACTTGATGATGTCTTGATAGGTGGTACGTTTGTTGCGACAGATTCAAACTGGAATGACTTAACTTGTCCAGCAGGACCTGCATCAATAGTCATGTTTGAATTACCACCAGCACTCAGAGCGGTAATAATACCAACGTCAGCGGTAATCTTAGGAGCAGCAAGTCCATCACCACCAGGCGACATATTGATTCTCGCCATTGTCATAGCGAAACCAGTGATACAAGTGTAAAGACCAGCGTTAGCAAAGATAGTCAACTGTTCTGACTCTACGCCAGGGTTGGGACCATACTTACTACCAATATATCTTGTGGTTATACCATCAGAGTCAACATCATTCGAGAAGTATGCGTCAGGTCCGATCAAGTCATCAGTAAATGTGATGTCTGTAGATGTAAGTTGATCAATGTTTGCAACTTCAATGTCAGCAGAACCAGTGTTAGGAACTATTAAGTTAGTAATTGTGGCGTTAGTGACTGTCTCGTTAGCAATAGTCGCACTGTTTGTTACTTGTAAGTTAGTAGTAATACCTGTGAATACTCTGTTCTCATTGACATATTGTGTGCCTACATGAGATAGAGTTGTAATACCAATGTCAGCATACAATCCGTTGGTAACTACACCAACTGTGACGCTCAGATCAGTAATAACACCAGCAGTTGCATACAAATCTTTCTTAACTGAAAGTGTATCAATACCAGCGTTGATAGCATTAATAAATGTACCATTAAATGTACCACCCTGACACTCTAAGTTACCAACCTCAAGTGTGCCTGTGATTGTACTTACACCTGAGAATGTAGACTTATAAGGTCCCTCAATGTGAATTGCAGATGCAGGCTTAAAGGTTACATAAGTACCAACAAATTCTGCATCATAAAGTCTAGATGTACCAGCCTCATGCACCTGTGTATAGAAACCATGTTGTTCCCAAGGGATTCCGTCATAAGAAATACCACCTGTGGTGTTATATCCCCAGAAGTTTGCACTCTTCTTGATAACCAATGTGTCATAAGACACACCAGCAAATGACTGGTTAGCAGCGAAGGTAACGATACCTGATACAAACAAGTCTTTGATCTTGGCAACACCATTGACTTCAAATGAATCCTTGAAGTTAAATATACCAACTCCAGACTGTCCAATACCAATTTGATCAAACTTATAGAAGGATCTGTCTCTCTCCTGTGATACTGCACCAAATCTTCTCCATTCACCCTCTGCAAAGATGTGACCTAAGTATCCACCAGCGTTAGGAACACCAACGAATGAAATATCACCTGATCTTGCAGCAGTTAATGGTGTAGAGATACCAACTGTGAACACTTTACCCTGTGGGGCATCTCCTCTAAGAGATAGGTTTACAGTTTCAATACCATCTTCGGAAGTGTTGGTAAGTTTCTCTGTCATGTTGACAGGACCATAGAACTGTGATGTTCTATTGTTATTGTCTCCACCCTCAACTGTGAGTGATTCTCTAATCAATACTTCATCAAATACACCTGATGCTCTCTTAATTGTCTCTGCTTCAGCATCATCACCAACATAGGTGAACACTGGCGCTTCAAGAACTTCCTCTTCACCTGTAATAGATGATAACTTCTTATATCCTGTGAAGAAGTCTCCAGAGTCGTTCATACCAGTATAAACAACTGTACCACCGTCTAGTTCTTTCTTCTGAGCAGATAATGTCTCTTGATCTGAAAGAACTCTATCCTGTTTCTGTGGTAATGATGTTGAGTAGTTTCCTGATCCGTAACCAAGATATTCAAACGTATGACCAGATGCACGAAGAATCGAAGGTCTACGAAGTTCCATAGCAAGAACCTTGATCTTCTTGATCGTAGTTCCTGTTATGGCAGAAGATGCCAATGTACCAAACTGGCCTCTAAGAATATTATTAATGTTGTCAGAGGTGAATCTTACGACTTCACCATTGATCATACAGTAGTCTCCTCTTCTGAATCCTTCAGTAGATGAGAGTGTGATAGTGTTATCAGTAGATGTCAGTGGGGCATTGATTGTGGTAGAAATACCTGTATAGAAGTATGAGGATCTACCAGCAAGATTGTTCTCACCAGCACTCAATGACTTACCGTTTGCGGATATACCAGTACCAAACAGTCTGTTGGAAACTAGTGAATATGATGTATCAATACCAGCTGTGATGATACCAACGTTGAAAGTAATACTTCTAAGTGGTAAACCATCCTCTACACCTTGAACAACTAACTTCCTATCATCAAATAGTGGGTTTCCAGTTCCTTGCATAACAAATGCGTTACCAGGCACAAGTGCGTGGTTGTCATCTGTTCTGAGTGTTGAAATTCCTGTCTCTTTAGAAACATCAATATAGGTAACACCAACACCAATGTTTGCTAAGTGATATGTTGGAACTCTTCTATCGTCTCTACCTGTGAAGTATGGGTCAAGATTTCTTGAAGTTCCAATCTCAACAGAAATAGACTTGGACGAAGGAACATCAACAATTTTAAATGTACCGTTCAACTTAGGATCTTCAAAACCAGAGAGGTTCAATCCATCTCCTATATTTGTGAAGATAGATGTAACTGACACCACACCAGCGACACTAGGAGCGCCAGCAGGGAATGAAGATACAGTCATGGTATTACCGATACCATATCCACAACCACCATCTAATAGTGATGCACCAGTAATAGTACCAGCAGCTGAGACTGTGATCTTAGCAGAAGCATTTCTACCAATCAGAGCAGAGTTCTCAAGGTCTGCAGCATATATTACAGTTGCAATACCTGATCCATTGTTGTATCCAGAGCCAGGATTAACAACACTCAAACCCTTCACAGAGTTGAAGTTGTGTTCAACGTCAGTGAATAGAGTAACAGTCGTGTTACCTGTACCAGTAATTACCGCACCAGTAGCAGCAAAACCTACCTGTTGTCCCTGCATGAAATATCCAAGAGACTCTTTAGTGATAGATCTCTTCTTATCATTAGTGATAACTTCACCAATAACTGCAGCACTAGCATGAGTGATAGTGGGTTCTGGATCAGAATCGTAGTTGTCTCTATCTTGTTGTGGATATAGATTTCTTACGTCTTGTTGGAAAGACTTAGTAGATACACCAAATCCAAGATCCTTATCAAGTGGAATAGATGCACAAACCATAGTGATGTTATACACACCATCTTGTCCAGATGTGCCAGGCACATGAGGTTTGTTCTCTTGTACTCTATAAACTGTGAAACTATCAACTGCCTTTGATCTCTGAACTGTAGGTAGTGATTCAATCTGTTGTTGAGTAGTTCTCTGGTTTACCTGATTAAGGAACAGGCCTGGATCTGTACTGATACCAGTGACAGTGAACTTCTTAGTTGAAATAATATTATCAACACCAAACTCACCATTATATCCTAATTTAAATGTTCCTAGACTATTGTTGACACTATCAATGTTCCTGATAGTAACAGTATCTCCTTTCTGTAATCTATGTGGTTCTTCAGTTGTATATGAAATAGTCTGAGCACTATAAGTTGCCGACTTAATAATTTTGACGTTCTTAAGTTGAGTTGGGTTACTCAAGTCTGCACTTAAGAATGATGCACTACTTACACCAACTGACTTAGACTCTTGTAGAATGAAACCAGGCTTCGGAGCACGAGCATTGATATGTTCTTTTGGAATAACATATCTAATTCTATACAGTCTGTCGAGTAGAGATCTATTATCAACTCTTCTCTTGAGGAATGTAGTTCCTGTTTCCTCTCCAATCACACCAACACCGATAGTATTGATAGCAGAGAAGATAGTATTGTCAGCAGTGCTTGAAGAACCAGTTAAATACCAACCACCAACTGTGTTGGGAATACTATTAATGGTATAAGTAGTCTCATCAAACTGCATTGGGTGGCCTGGATCGCCAGGATTCTTGTCCGATACAGTAGATCTTACTCTTAACTTACCACCACCATTAGAAATACCAGTAATAGGTCGTCTAGCAATAGCATCGTTAAATGTAGATGCTAACTGAATTCTGTCTGCAGCGAGTGTACCACCAGAGATTGCAAAGTAAATCTTATCATTAAAGATACCACTTGGAGTTTCACCAGTATTACTGAATACTCTGACTTTCTCACCATTTACAAGTTGATGAGTGGTTTTGAACTGGAATACGTTAGAAATAATGGCGTTGACACCAGAGTTTCTAATAACCTCATACTCTTTAAATCCAGAAGTTCCAATACCACTAGGAACTTGCATAAAGACAGGAGATTCATAAGTCTCTTGTACTGCCTGTCCAGATAGAGTATTAACTAAACTTAGGAATAGTGTATCATTATTTCTTGCACCAACTTTGAATGAATCAATCTCTGCTGGAGGAACAATCTCTTCATTGTTATAACCAAACAGATAGAATCTATCAGTTACACCAACACCAATGGTTTTTCTAGTATCAATAGTCAACCAAGATACAGTAGAGTCCTCTCTTGTAATCTCTCTTGGTGGAATGACATGAGTGATATAACCAACATCATCTCTGTCGAATGAGTCTGGACGGAAACCTGTGGACTCAAGAGCAGTTTGTCCAAAGTTAGAGTTAGAGTTGGTAATTGATGCGTCACCGCCTCGTTCTGCATGGAAGTGACGAGCATACGCAATAGCGAACACAGAAACCAACTGAATAACAGAGTTATTCCTAGTCCTCATGTGAGAGGTTTCAAAATTTGGTTTGTATATCGCCCTTGAGTTAGAGTGTAGTGGTTTATCTGACTCTGATACTGTAGTAGTATCGTTGAATATTGCAGTTGTGGGGTTGTAAAGTATGAAAGCGTTGTCGTCTTTCTGAATTGAGATACCAGTGAACTGAGCACAAACCATAGATTTGAAACCAGTTGCCTTGTCTCCATCACAATCCAATCCGTTCATACCGAACACTGATCGGAGTGATACGTTAAAGATATATGGAGAAGCAGATCCAACAGTATCAGACTCAACTACAATACTAGAGTTCTGAATCTCTTGTGCAGTTGGTAGAGCATTGCCAGGAACATTTGGTGTCTGAACTGTGAACTGAGTATTACTTGTAACTTCATCTACAAGGAAAGAACCATTGTAGGAGTTAATTGCAGTTGTAATACCAGCAATTAAGACAGGAGTATCCTTGAATAGTCCATGAGCCTTGTTAGTATTAATAGTCAGAGTTGCCGTTGGTGTGTTACCGTCACCCGCTCTGATAGATGTAACACCAACTGGATCAGATTGCAAGTCACCAACAATTCTAAATTCATCAACACTTGGTTCAAAGTCATCAAATGTAGGATAGTTTCCAACTGGTCTACCAGATGAGTCTCCGTATGCCTTTGCAACCTTGAAGTAGAACATATCAAGGTCTGTCAATCCAGTGTCTGTACCATCGGTCAAGACATTGTTTACACCATCAGCATAAGTGAATGTTGCTAACTTGTGGTGTGAGTATGAAGGAGTTTTTCTATTACTATCATAGTCATAATATGCAGTCTTGGTGATGTCTGCATCAAAAATAGTGAATGCCGTAAAGTAACAAGTACCAGTAACTCTAAGAACACCACCATATTCAATGTCATCATTTAGAGGATCAGGAACATAAAGAGGTCTAAGTTTGGTTTTACGAAGATCCAAACCAATGATAGATGTACCACGAGGCATGATAGCACCACCCTCGGTACTATTATACTTGTACAGTTCGTTATTAGGATCTAAAACATCAAAATTACTTTCTGATGTAAACTGTTCTAATGCAGTTACTTCATATCCAGCGTTCTTTCTCTGTTTAAATTCTGCGTTGCCACCATTATTTGTGACAGTAAATCCAGGCCTGTTATCAATGTAGTGTACGCCAGGATATGCTAAGATAGTTGTTCTGTCTATCTTATCGTTATTTTTACCAACCTGATATGAAAATCTTGCTGCCTCAATCAGTGCCCTCTGAATTGTCTTGAAGGGTCTTGTCTGAGAGTTACCTCGGTTTTCAATACTATCAGTAGCGTCAAAGTCACTTGGGTTTACATAGAGTATATTACCCTCAGCGTTCTTTAGAAAGTTTTCTAATCTTGATAGAGGCATCGCACCAACAACCTATAAAATTTCTTCTAACCTATTTAGACAGGATCAAATGACTATCTACAAGAATAGTCTTTGACTCAACCGCATTTCCTCGCCATACATCTCTGCCGTGACGAATGGTGCCTGCAACATATCAGAGGGAACAATGATCGCTCTGTTGAATTCCATCCCAAACATCATACATTGTTTCCATGCAAGAACCGACTCATAAACATCCTTCCTGAGTGAGAAAGCAGTGGCATCAGCGTACATATTCTTCATGTCCTCATCAACAGTAGTCTTTCCAGCAAATGCCCAGAGATCAGTGCCACCACAGTTGGGCATATTTTTGTTGAGAAAAATTTCTATGGTAAATTGAAATGGACTTGGGTTTTCTGGATAGTAAACTTGATGTGGTAGTAATTGTAATGGTTGTTTAGAAATAGTATCTTGATCAATCCAATCCACTAGGAATGGCATGAACCCCATGTTCTTCTCCACAAAATTGTGGTCTGTCGGTCTACCCCAAAAGTGATCGTCATATAACAACTCTCTGAACATTCTTTGAGTGTTCTTCTGTAGCTCGTCAGTTTCGAGGACTGATCTTGTTCCTGAGTGATGATTAACTAATGGTATATCTTCTCTCTTCGGTAACTTAAGTGCAAGATTTCTTACTTCATCTGGATTTGCATAAAAATTATCTATCAACATAGCACTCCTGTTTTCAGGTCCTATATCGTTGATAGCAATAACTTCTAAACTTTCACTTAATTCAAACATCTTTGTTTCTTTCTTCCACTAACTGTTCAACTTCTGTTGCAACCTTATCCATTACTGATCTTACATCTGTACCAGAACCAGATGTATAGTAATAATCCGTTCCTTTAGGAGCATAGTGTCTGGTGTGGAGTGTCCAATGCCACTGTTCAATATGTTTTGAATACCAGAATTGTAATCTCATGATCGTTTTAATTTATATAGGAGGGGGCAAAGCCCCCACAGTCACTTGGTTAACAAGGAGTGACCAATCCCCGATTGCCCCTTAAGCAGCGACGAGTTCGTCAGTGCGGGCAAATTCTCTTGTAAGAATACGAGAGAACGCTACGATGTTATTCGCAGCAGTGTCAGATGTTTTTGCATCTATGGTTTGCTCTCCGAGCAGGTTTTCAGTCATGTTCCGTATACCCTGTCGAGACCATGGCATCCCCTTGAATGGAGATGAGGGGAATCGAACCCCTGTCCAGAATGTCGATCACACCACCTACATGTCTTTTTGAGTCATACATCAGGACTATACAATCCATTGTATCCAAGAATATCTAGTTCCTTTTGTAACTGGAGTCACTTCATGTGGAAACAGATACAGTGCTGGAAATACCAAGACACTTCCCTTCTTTATATTGACAGTGTGTTCCTTCCAAAACCTAAACTCGCCTCCTTCAAAATCATCATTCAACACACCTACCACACTAGTAACAGGTATGCCTCTAAATTGTCCTTGAAAGAAATCTCGGATGTGATCGTAGTGAGGACTAAGATAATCGCCAACATCATACTTATTGAATTTTATACCTGAGCAGGCTTCCCAAAATGAACCGCCAGTTTGATCATCTTCAATATCATAATAATTATATTTTTCATGGAAGGCACTAAACAACTCATCATTTACATGTGGTTGTATTATATCTACTGCCTCTGGGGCAGTTACGGTTGATTTCATGTTTGAATTTTTATCAATATCAACCTGTTCAAAGTCCTGATACCACGAGAATTCACCCCATTCACGAGAATCTAAAAGAGATACTATCTGATCACATTCCTGATCAGATAGCAAATCATATTCAAATATGTGGTCTTTAAGATTCGGATACTTCAACATCTTTCATGGTAGGTTTCTGTTTCAAAACCTCATTGCCAGTTTGTTTGGAGATAAATGCAGAGAGTTCTGGAGTCTCCTCCCACTCCCAGACTTGATTATTCTGTGGGTTTTTCTTTTGAATCGTGAGTGTGCGTTTTGCCAATTTCAACCTCCCTAGATAGAACTTCGATTTCTTTTTCAAGGCCAATGATCCGAAGTTCTGCATCATTAGCCGATCTCTCTAGAGCCCTTACAGTAGTAGAGAGTCTTGCGATCTCTTCTCCAAAGGCATCAATATTTTGTAAAAGTAAATTGTTCCCAAACGTCTGAGGATTTCCCTTGTCTGCGTAGGCAGTATCCTGTACTTCCTCGCATCTCTTGAGATAGTCCTCTTTTGACATTCTGTTGTTGTCGCTCATGAGTATTCCATGTAAATGTTTCCAGATATTGTAGTTCCCTCGTTGCCTGAATTAACCATGTGCATGAGGAATGATGGGAATATAATGATACTCCCAGGCTCCAGAGTAGGTTTATAGTCTAACGGAAACTGGGGCAAAGTGCAACCAAAATGGTTCTGAATGTTATGAATTGAAGGATTAAAAAATGCAGTTCTTGATGTTACATCAACATATATCACATAACTCCATTGACTTTTAGGATGTATGTGAGCATCTTGATAATCATGTTTCTCATAAACATTTCTCCATATATGTCCAAACCTTGCGTTCTTTCCCATTAGTTGTGCTGGATGGAGATTTCTCTCTATTATACCAGACAAATAACCCCAAACTTCCTGTGGAATTTCCTCTTGTTTCTGTGATGAGAAAGTAGATGAAACTCCAGAATCCCAAGTAGGTTCTAAAGGAGTGAGGGGAATACAATCAAATTTAGTTACATCAACCTGATCTTCAAAGACAGGTATTCCAAAAAGTTGTTTCATTTAGATGATAAAGGCTCTGTTCTCATTGTTTTATACACCAGACTTGATCTAAGTCCACGATATTTTTCGTTTGGTGGCAGTCCATGATGCCATATATTACCCTTAAAGAATATAACTCTGCCTGGCATAGGATCATAACCAAACCAGTCTTCATCTAGTTTTGCCATCAACTGTCCACCCCACTCTGGTTTCCACTCTTTATTTACATAGTAACAGAAACTGAGTCCATTGTCACATGTACAATCCTGATGTGGTGTAGTGTTGTGTATCCACTGTTGTCCATTTATCATTATCTCACCCACCTCAACTTCAAATGGTAGGGAGTTCATAACGGCACTGTAGATCATTTTAAAGGCACTATCCTCTGCAATACTATTTGTGCCTGAAGGAAAGATTTGTTGTTTCAATGCTGGTGCTTCTGTCCATGTGGGATCTGCACCTACATCTCTACCATCTTCAGCATATCCACTGGTATGTCCCCAAAACCAGTTGTATCCTGTCATCACCATATCATGTACATGGTGAACAAACCAAGGCGGAAATAAGTGATCTACAACGTAAATTTCGTCCTTCGACAGATCATACTTAGACCAATCTAAGTATTCTGTCCTCGCATCAATGTGAATCATAGTTAATAAAGCCAGTCTTCATACTCACCATTTATATCTAGTTTAGCAAGTCTACTCTCTTCTAATCGTTTCTTGATACTATCAAAGTAAATTGAAGTATCGGAAGGTAATCCCTGTTGCCCTGGCAATTTACTCTCGTAACTACCTGTAGATTTGACATCTACTATCTGAGGTGGCAATGGTTTAGGTGGGTCTATCCTTTTATATGTAAATCCCTCACCCTCATGTAACTCAAGTGTTCTTATTGCATACTTCTCGTGACTACAATCACAATACTTCTGTCCTATACTATCATAAACAGTCCAGAATGGATAAAAATGATCAGGAATCATAACCTAAGTCCTTCCAATTAAAGTCTTCTATGTTTTCGGCATTTTCTCTTTGTTTCTTTTTCCTAGAGTTGACGTATCCTATTGCTTGTAGATACCCCCAAGCCCTAGTCTCATCTTCATTTCTAAGATCTCTAAGAGCAACCGCTCCATTTATATAGTGGTTTATTTTAGGTACGTTTTTGCCGATCAAATCGTTCATTTCTGACTCTCTGGCAGCAATGGCAGAATCCAAAGTTCCACAGTTAGAGGGGATACTTCCACTGGGAGGAACATTTGCATATCCAAGCGTAGTAGCAGCAGCTTCAGTTCCACCAATACCAATGGATAGTCTTTGTCCTTCTGTTGCATATTGTATATTTGCTGGACCTCTATTGACCCCATTGGTATTGGTCACACTATAGGTAGGCCAATTAAAAGTACCAACATAATACTCAGCCCTGCCATTACCAACAGCAGGTTCATCTTCTTGTCGAACTTCTCTCCATTGTGCGGTGATATTAGGATCACCATTATTAATTAAATCTAATGTATGTCCTTTTCCTATGTTTACATTTGCTGCAATACCAATTTCTACTGGGTCGATTGGATTCTTCGTTGATTCAAATACAAGATCATCTGTATTGCCTGGTCTAATAACTAGGAATGAACTGTTTATACCAACCGTAGTTGGTGGTTTACTCAATTCTACAAAGTAATAATCAGATACAATACCAATATAGAATGAAGTTCCTATGTCGTTGTTAACTGTTACACTTACAGCATTACTCAATTCAAAAACATCAAGAACCACTTCCATAGCAGATGTAATACCTGTGTTATCAACATAACTCTGGATACCTACAGCAGTTGAAATGCCTGTAATGGTAGTTCCAGCTGCAACCAGACCTCCTCCACTTTTGCCTGTATCACCATATACAAAATCTCCTATACTAAAAGCAGTGAAGATACCGATCTTATTATCATAATAAATTTTGTTATCACCAGATGTGCAGAATCCAGATAAAGGATAAACCTGAGCAGGGTATGGTGTTAGTCCAAACCCAATAGCAGAGACTGCATTACCTGATGGGAATAGGATTGGATCTATGAGAGCATCAGTAATAAGATCTCCTGTTCTTATGCCAGCAGCTCTACCTGTAGCCAACCCAGTGAGTGTGTCGGCATCAGAATCAAATATAACAAGGGCAGTACTATCAACGTTAACGTCAGCATCATTGATAGTCTCAACAACGTTAGCACCATACTCCATGTTTTTTGGATACTTGTAATATTTTGCTCCGTAGTATCCTAACCATGAATATGTGTCTGGATCTTTTTTACACTCCCATGTCTGCGTTGATGTATTACCAGAATTATATCTCCTGTAAATACTTTCTTCCTCTACTAGAACCCACTTTAATCCACTCCTACATCCAGCATCAATTCTATCAATATATGCTTGCTTAACAGCATTTATTGCATTATTGATAGGATCAATCAGTGGAGGTAGTTTATTATCAAGTTTATTAATTATTTCATCATACTCATCAATGATTACATCAGTTAATGCTAACTGTTCTGCACAAGATACACTCTCTTTCTCTTGGAGATCAACTTGTTCTCTGATTCTTTTTGCAATTTTGTTTGGATCAGCAGCCATTAGGTTTCTCTACCCTCATATTCTACAACTAGTTTTGGAACATCTTTACGTTCAGCATAAACTACATAACTACAACGTAGATTGTAAGCTTCAAAGTTGTGTGGGTTTACTATTATGCTTAATTCACGTCCCCTTGAAACACTATAACACAAATTTTGGTGAGATCCAATAGCAGTTAGATGTACTGTTATGGTTTCATCATCTACAAGATCTTTCCAGTAGTCGGGAAGTTTAATCACATTCTCACCTTTCAATTCTCCCCTAACATATACTCCTACCTCAGGACCCTCAATACAAGCATGAGCAAGACGGTGAGGAAACTCTTTAGATGGGTGTGGTATATCAAATTTCTTAAATGGTGCAGCAACTGACGCAAAGGCACCAAAAGCAGCTTTGATTACAGGAGTTGAAATAACCCCTGCAACTGTGAGTACACCAGCAACATTCACATTTCCATTCTTCTGTGTTATAGCATTACCAATACCCAGTGCATTTTTAATATCAACACCGTTCTTAAGACTCAGTGCGTTCTTGATCGTAGTTCCAAGTTTTGTAGTAAGACCAGTGAATGTACTGACTGCAAACACATTATGAATACCGAATATGTTTGTAATACCATGAACTTGCAATGATACAGGTGCTGGAAAACTCATGGGAGGTCCAATCATGACTGTTGCCAGTGGAACACCAATGTTGGGAACTAATCCAAAGTAACAGGGACCATTAGACACCAAAGTGCCAGGAAATACCTTTGGTATGCCTGGTAAAAATGATGTATCCAGTGCTCCGATGACAACTTTGTCACCGAACATTCCTATCGAAGCCGTTTGTGCCATTATAAAAAGTCCTTAAATCTATCGAAAGCACCAATCAAAGCGCCGAGGAAACCACCCTGTAACTTATCAGTTTGTGTACCCACATCAACTGATGATCCACCAGAGACCTCAATGAAGTTACCACCAAGAGAAAGATTCTTAGTACCAAGAATATTTGTATTACTGGCATCTATATTCAAAATGGGAGACTTTCCTATGTAAATTTGCTCGCCTGCTTTCATAGTAAGTTCATCGGAGGCAGCAAATCTTATATTTCTACCCTTTAATAGTATATCACCATCTTGAGCTTCTATCACAATATTTCCATATGCGGCACAAATAATTTTACTGGGTTCATTCTCCTTCCCTCTTATACCTACAGTTTCATATGAACACCCATTTACTACTAACTTTTGAAGTCCACTCTTATACCAAGCAATACCTTGCTTTTCATCGGTGACTAAGGAGTAATCTGTATATTCTCCCTGCAAATCTCCATCAGTAATCTTAACACCAGAAGTTTCACGAAATCCTATACTATTTCTGAACCACTCCTGTGACGTTGGTTTTTGTACGTCTGGTTTAGTTGCCATTAGTATCCGCCTCCGTAACCACCCGATCCGCCAGACCCGCCACCACCAGAAGGAGGATTACTAGGTGGAGGAGTACTTGGAGGTGTAGTTCCTCCAGTTTGTTCTGAAGACTGTGTATTTTGTTGCGTAGTTTGTTCTGGGGTGTTTGTATTAATAGATGGTGCAGAACTATTAGTGTTGTCGGCAGAGGCATTTGTCTGTTCCGTTGTAGTAGTTGTGTTAGTTGTACTTACAGTTGGAGTAGTTGTTGTGGTGGTGCTTGATTGCGGAGTGTAGGTTATAATTGGTTGTTGACCAAGACTTTCATCTTTCGTATTATATATTGTTGCATGTGGTGAAGTTATATGAGTAGGTCCTACCATCTTCTTACCTGTTGATGGATGAACATGGAAGTCGCCATAATATGGGTTACCATTGACCCATCCAACCTGTGTTGTGCGTTGACTGTAGACACAATCAACTACCTTGACAAACAGAGTTCCACCTCTCCTTGCCTCATCAGTTGCATCAATTCCACTTGAACCTCCAGCAATACCACCATCTCTACTTGGTTTCTCTCCAATATCAGAAACATAGTCAGGACTATATGCCATGATTGGATACAGTCTAGCACCAATTCCAGTTCTTGTATCTATCGAGACTGAAGGAATAGATTTATGTTTATCCTGACACCTAATGTTATTGATTCCAGCAATAGACCCTGCTGGGGTCACAATCAAATCAAAAGAACATTCTCCGACTCTACCCTTATCTCCAGATGTATATCCGATTCCAGGCCTGTAAGGAACAAGATCCGTTACAATACCAACTGGCTCACTACCAATACCAGAAACACCTCTGGTTGTAAAATTATAGGTATCAGTTCTTGCCATACCAGCAAACTGATTTTCATATAGATCTAGGAATGAACCCTCAGACATGAAAATATAGTATTCTGTGTTAAATCTCAGGTCATTCTTCGGATCTATCTTAATAATTCTATCGGATAGGAATGATATTCTATCATTCTTCACATTAATTCTTTCATGCACAACATTAGTGCCCGCTTCTGTAATGGTAATATCTCCATTACCTTTTACTATTGCTTCATTAAATGTAACTGAAAGAGCGGTAGAAGTCTGAACACCTACTGCATCATCAGCGGGTGTGGTAAATGTAATGAAGGGATTTTCATCATCATCGTCTTCAGTAACAGGATACTTTGGAGGAACTACACCAGTTGAAGGACAATATCCCTCTCCACTCGCCAACATAAAGATGTCAACAATAGATCCATTTTCATCTATGATTGCTTCAGCGTGAGCACCACCACCATGTCTAGTCTTGTCTATTATTGCAATTTTTGGAACTCCAGTATAATTTAAGCCTGGTTCTAAGATCTCTAACGTAAGAATACTTCCATCTACAGATGAGACTATAGGCATAAGAACGGCAGTCTTTGTTCCGTCTCCTCTAACTTCTACCTTTGGTGGAATACATTCACTCCATGTAAATCCTGGCGGCACTGCATAACCAAGATCATCTTGTGACTGTGGATTCTGCACCCTACTATTACAATCAAAGAAGTCTGGTAAACCTCCACCTATCATACTGAGAAGTGAGAATTTAGCTCTTGCATCATAAACTCCATCACCAGTAGTATCTGCTGCTCCAACAAAATTATCATATTGTTCCAGAATTTTCATGTTGTCAAGAACTTTTCCAAATGATAAGTCTGGTTTAGATGTGATTCCTAAACCCTGAGACCAATCATCATAGTCTTTACAGGATAATTTAGCACAAGCAAAGAATCCTAAGAGCATATTAATATAACTACTTACCTTTGATAACAAACTACCAATACTACCTAAAGCGCCAGTCAACCAATCTAATCCGTCTAGTAATGGTTTTAATGCTTTTGTTAGTTTGTCGTAGATCTCTCCCAAAATATTTCCGACCATCTGTTCTACCGCACAGACAGATGGATTCAATACCTTACCAATCATGTCTTTCAAAAGACCAGTCACCAAATCAAATAGGCCTGGAATTTGATCTCCAAAGATACAGAATAAGATATCAAGAATCTTCTGTAGAGCTTTGATGATAGGAGATTTCTGTGGTTCTGGTATAATCAGTGCTTGTAGATTTCTGAATACCTTCGTTATCAAACCAATAACTTTATCTCTAATAATATTGATTATCTTCTTAACCGCAGCAGATATTAACTTAGAAGCCTTTCTAATTAACTTCTGAACATCTGCAATCAGATTGTTTGCAGTATCAATATAAGAACCAGCAAAGGCAGTGAGAGAGTTTACTGTGGTTAGAAAACTACCAATCGTATGTGCAATATCACCCAAAGGACTGTCTTCACAACCATTGTCCATGCTATGAGGACCTAGTTGGGTATTAGAAAATGCTACCTCTGACTTTCTATCATTAGATATACCCTCCTTTCCACTTTCCAATTCGCCAGATGAGTTTTTCTTTTCCTCACCAACTTTATTTTCTGCATTTACTTCTAACTGATTCTTTCCTTCTGCTACATCAGCTGCATTTAATTCTTTGTTTTCGGAATTGGGAAGGGTGGTCATCCCTTCGATACCAGCTCTCCTACCAGATGCCACAGCGAAAGCATTAGCTTCAGATTCAGCACCATCTCTAAGAATATTTGAAGGACCTAATGTTTGATTGATTGATCTAGCTAAAGCACCAAAAATTACTGGTTGTTGTGCTTCCTCTCCATCCAAGAAGAAACCAAAAACAGTTTCTCCACCAAGCATTTTTGACTTTTCACCTATAGATGCTCCACCAGCACCAGAGTTGGGATCTACCATGACATGTGCCCAAGGTAAATCTTGTTCACTCAATATGGCTTCGTCAAATGGGTGATAACCTATTATTCTTACTTTACATCTAAACGCCCAACCCTCTTTAGTATCAGTAGCTTCCCCACGCCAATGTTCTGGATCGGCAACTCTACCGATCCACCATATGAATCCATCTCTTCCAACAAAGTTGGTCTGTGCAAGGGCGCTTTCTAACATCAATCATTAATCGTCATAGACGAGACATTCGGGTTCTGAGGGGTTTTGATCACAGTAGAGCTCAAGGTATGTGGGATCATGATGATCTCCCGCCTCGATATCTTTCTTGTTATGTTCTGCGTATTCTTCCAACTCGTGAAGTTCACCTTCGATGTGCCTACGAGTCTGGGGATTAATTGTGGGATCTTCTAAGATCTCCTTATCTTTTTGAATGTGTTTCTCTAAACTTTCCATTTTTTCTCCTTATTGAATGCCATATGAATCTCTAATGAGATTTAGTGAGGTGACATTTTTACCCTCAGCTATTTCAAAGTGATGTCGTAAACTACGGATAACAAAGAATCCACTTTGTTCTGAGTCTGATTTCTTCCGACCCGAAGGTCCATCATAAGTGGGACCTACCTCTGGAAGTTCTACTCTGATAACACGACCAATTCTTAATGTAGGATTACAGGGTACAGTTATATTTAGGGACTGTTGGAAGAGCATTGTATATCTGGTAAAAGCTTTAGCCATATCAGTGGAGTCTCTACCCTGTCCTTCTACTGCTTCCTCAGATTCCTCAAGTTCTGGATTCCACATTCCTCTGTCTCCCATTCTCACAAGAACTCTTGATGCCAATTTGGTGATATCTCCCTGTGGAATTGGTACTATACCGCCAGCGGTTTTCAAATTCTCATCCTTTACATTATCCTCTAAATTGTATTTCACAACATCCAGTTTCCAGTCTAATGGATCATACACATATGTCAAGTTACTGTACAATCCAACCCTCAAGTTTTTCTGTACATCTGTTGTCTTGTTTGTCATAGCGTGAAGAATCTTAAACTCATTTTCTGGATCGTTTGCAGTGATTAGAGTTGAGTAAGTGTATGTTGGAATACCATACTTTGATTTGAGGGTCTCACCATCACCAGTTGGATAGTCTACTTGAGTAGCATCCACCATTCTGTCTACTGACTTGAACTTGTATCCATCATAATCTTCATAGAAAAAGAATCCAGAGGTTCCCTTTCCTTCCGCTGACGTTCCTTTTCCACTTTGTCCTGACACTGGGGATGTTGATGGAACTGCTTTAGGACATAACCATTGTATAGTATAAAATGGTTTTCTCATATTACCAATGAAACCATAGTTAGTAAGACTCCTCTCAACGCTCATCCTATCTGGATCAATTTTTAAGTCATCTGTTAGTATGCTCTTAACATGTTCACTTATTGGTTGTCTGCCATATCTTTTCATGACTCTAGTAGTCTCATTTGAGAGATTAGTTAGAGTGCAGCACTTGAGCGTGAATACTTCTTGTCCTTCAACTTGATTAACTTTTTCAATAGAAGACACATATAGAGGATTTCCATTTTCCTCAGTAAACTCAACATCACCGTATGCAGTTCCTATAATAAGGTCAATCCTCTCATATCCTCTTATGGGTATTTTACTTAAGAGAGCGGAAGTATCAGATACTAACAACCTTACTGATATTGCTGGAGATAAGAGATCCTCAAAATAATCAAATTGTACAACACTATTCTTAATGTCAAGGGAATCTACGGAGTCTTGTTTCGATGAGTCACTAGAACCACCCCTCTTGAAAGTAATCTTATTCTCAGGGGTTATTTTAACTTGTTTGAATTCAGTTTTCTGTAAAGATGCAGACATTAGGTTAAAGCTAAACTATTAAGTTGAATTTGAGAAAATAATGCTCCAGTATCTTGTACTGAAATTACTTCTGTGGAACCGCCATCACCCGATCCTGTTACAATAGGTTGTTTACCTGTATTTACAGGGGTAGGAGTAAGTGCAATAATTGGTGAAGATGATTTAGATGGATCATCATAAGGCATATATTTCTCTGGAACGAATTGAGCAACTAGATTAGGATTATTCGGAGTGAGAGATGACTGATCTCCCATAGGATCTGTTTTGGCACCTCCACCCCCTCTCAGTTCTTGTAAAAGAGGCATTATATTACCATAGGCATTATTCATAGGATCATTATCATAGACACCTTTACCAGAAGCCTTTTTAATAGAAGCAAACTGAACTGCTAATCCATCATTAAATTGAGCATCGGTAATTTTTCCTGCCTTCCAGTCTTGATATCCAGCAATATTCAAATAATATTGCGACATCTTATCTTGAGTTTCTTTATTGAAGAGTGCCTTGGAAGTATCAATGCCCATTGATTGAGCAACAGATCTAACTTCCATCATCTGATATGCTCCCATAGCAGCACTTCTATTACTAGCACTACTATATCCAAGTGATTTTTGGTGATTTAGATAATCAGTTTGGAGATCATGAACTTGATCAATAGTCATCTTCGTAACATCTTCTTGACCTCTAGAGAATGTATCACGATTTCTCGAATACATTGACGAGTAATCATTTCCAGATTCAAGTTGTCTGATCTTTGTTTTCAAATCCATGTCACCACCGCCAACACTTAACATACTAGATTGTGATGAAACACTACTAGGATTGGCATCTGACATCATCTCGTTAAGTACAGTAAGAGGTTCATCTTGAAGTCGTTTCTTCAACTTTTCTAGTTCACTCTTAGTTCTAAGGTATTTTTTCGTAGCTTCTTCATTAGCCGATAGAGCACCAGCATCTGCATATGCCTTTTCATTTTTTGCAATCTGAGCATCAACTGAGTCATTAATTTCTTGAATCCGACTTTGTTGATCTTTTGAATTGTCTTTAGATCCTAGACCTAGTTTTTGTCTTCCTTTTTCCGAAAATACATTCGGAATATTTATTCCAAAACCAAGAGAAAATTGACCGTCATCAATTTTACCACCAGTAAATTTTCTAACGTTTGCCTTTGTTTGATCTATACGTTCGGACAAGGTTGGACCTCTATCCACACTAAAAGCACCAACTTTAGCAAGGAACACAAATCTATCCATCAATTCCACAAACTGATCTGAATTTTTTTTATCGATACCTTCATCTACAGATGATAATCTATCGTTCATCCTTTCTAGGGTAGTATCATCTGAATCTACTTCTGACTTAGGAATTTCTTCTGGGTCTTTCTGAGATACTGCTTGAAGATCTTTCTTCCTGTCTAATGATATATCTTTGTTCTCATCAGCAGTAGTTTCTACTTTTTCTAATCCTTCATCTCTAATCTTTTGTTCTTCACTAAGATCTGACTGCATTGCTTTCTCGTTTCCACCATACTGGTTTTGGAGAAGTTCCTCTGTGGATCTCTCTTTTGACATCATTTGTCCCAAAACTAGAGGCAACATCAAAGCACCGCCAAGTAACATTTTATTCACTTTTGAACTCCTGCCACCACCGAAATTTTTTGCAAATAGTCCAGCTTTTTTTAATGTTTTTTGATCAGGAATATCCTTCGTAACACTTTTAGTCATCACTCCCATAAATCTAGCAAATCGATTTATAGATGATTCAGATTTAACTACTGAATTCTTAGCTTTCTGTGTTATACCAGTTATTTTAGATTTTTTCATTATAACGCATCCACAATATTAAACAGTGATTTAGTTGTTGCAAGATGTATATTTGATGGATCTACTGCAATTAGTATAGGAGCTTCATTCGCCATTCTACTCATCTTATACTGTCCTGTTTGACCACCACCGCCATTCACTGGCACTGGTACTGACACGACTGGAGGAGTTTCCGAGTCCTTGTTTTGGCCAACTGGTTGACTTATACCATCTGTTACCTGTCCTAAAGCTTCAAGATTCCTCTGATTAGCAGCAATCTCTAATTTGGGTATGGAAAGATCACCCATTGTTTCTGTGGGAACATCCGTCTTACTCTTATCTTTAAATAGATCTCCCCTTTTATCAAAGTCTGTCATACCAAAGCTCAACATATCCCCCATACCATCGAGACCACTCATAAGTCCCTGTGGTTTAGGTATCTCTGCAATAGGTCCCATAGGTGTCTCAGGAGACATGACTGTAGTTTTAATGCCTGGGTCTCCCTGAGATCCAAGAGCACCTCTATTTCCCTTAACACCTTGATTTCCCTTGATGAAATCTAAATTCTGGGGTGTTAATATCAAATCAGGTCCACCTTGTCCAGTAAAAGTACTTGTTGGATCAGTAAGTGGTTCTACTGTTGATGGTTGCATATCATCGCCACCAACAACAGTTCCTATGGGAACTAGGTTTCCAGCAGAATCATAATTATCTTTATCGGCTTGTTTATTAGGATCAGGTGTTGGAATAATAATTTTATCCGATCCCTCTACGGTGGTAGGAAACTGATCTTTAAAATTTCCTTCTGATGGTTTATCACTTAGTTGCCCATACTCGTTGACACGAGTGCCAGAAATGACACCAGTATCATCACCTTTACCCTCAACATCACTCTTTTCTGTATCATCATCCTTATCCTTATTAGGGTCTGTATCGATATTTCTTCTTGAAACTTTGCCTTTAAATTGCATCTCAACGAGACTCAAAGCCTCATCAAATTTCTCTAAGGATTCTTTGAATTGTTTAGTTACTTCTGATTTAGTTCCATCAACATCTAGTTCTTTTTTCTTACGTCCAAACACTTTCTTAGCAAGAGCGAGGCCACCTCCCAGAACAGATCCCTTAAATAATCCACCACCTATTGCACCAGCAACACCTAATGCTGCTGGTGCTGCTTTAACTGCCAGTGCGGCCAACCCAACAACTGCGGCACCTTTTAATAATCCTTTTAACAAACCTCCCTTTGACTTTTGAGGTTTGGCTTTCGCCATCTTCTCGATGAGATCAGCAATGATCCCCTTCGATTCCGTTAAAGATCCTAGAGATCTTTTCAGAGAGGATTGTAGACCCGACAACCCAGAGGCAAAGTTCTGTAAGGAATTTAATCCACCATCAAATATCTTACCTAAAAACGCCTGTGGATCAAACGTACTTACCTTAGATTGTACCGACTTTACTAAATTAGGAACTAGATTTTGGACTTTATTTTCTACTAGTCTTCCAACCCTTTTTATATTTGCTCTAGGTGTTATCTGTTCTGGAGGTTGTAGAGCCTGAGGAACCAGAGACATTTTGCCTCTGACTTTACTTAACGTTCCTTTTGTGGATAGTATTTTATTCTTTGCACCACCTACTAGACTCTTGGTTTTCCCAAAAATCTTGTTAGCTTTAACAGTTTTCTTAACTGATTTAGCACCTTTGTCTAATAGTGATCTTAGTTTAGCCATTTTTCATCTGGGCTTCCCTAGCTCTTGCTTTTAGGTTTTCTTCTTCAATATGAAGTCTAAGTAATCCAACATAGATGTCTCTTTCCCAAGGCATCCAATTCTCAACATCCCATAAGTTGTATTTATGGTACTGCATGAGAGCGAAATTGATTCGGAAGTATGTCTCAAGATTGATATGAGACATACTTAGGCGAAAAAATCGGCTAAGCCCTCTAATACTACGGTGTTTTCTTTCTTAGTGTTTGGATTAGTCACAGTCAGTTTATGTGACAATTTAGGCATAGTTTCAAAGAATTTTTCAAGTTTTTGAAACTGTTGTGAAGTCAATGCTTCGACCCATTCTTTTAACTCTTTCTTAGTGCAGTCCGATGCGGCAAACATCTCTTCATCGTTGTAAACCATCTCAATACAACTAGAGAGAACATTAAATGATTTCTCAATAGTATCTTCACTATCAGTAAAATTGCTATCAATGAACTGATTAAGAGAAGGATATTTCATCTTCACAGTCCATCCATCACCAATTTCAATTTCTGATGTGTGATCTTCAGATCTTACAACTTGAATGTCAGAAATAGGAACGGTCACACTCACTTCGGTTTTCCCATCATCGCCACATGTAACGAGAAGATCAATAGATTCACCTACAGACTTACCACGAATATTTAAAAACAAATATTCAATATCAAAAGCGGGTAGATTATCTATCTTTAGGCCTTTTGTAATGACACACTCTTTGATTACTTGCTTAACTGCATTAGTAATATCTTTTTGGTCTCCACCCTCTAGAGCGAGGATAAGTATCTTCTCTTCTTTTACCAGAAACGGTCTATACTTGACAGTCTTTCCATTTGATGGCAATTCCAACTCATACTCAGTGGTAGTAATTTTTGGTAAAGGCATAATATGTAATTATTCGTTATTATTTAGAAGGGTTTTTGAAGCTACTTTGCTGTGGTAGATTCTGTTTCATTAGTGACATTAGAAGGAGATTCTAGAAGAGCATCACTGTTGTCATCAATATCATTAGATGGGATGGTTCCCCCAGTATATCCAACAACATCAGAGCTCCTCACCATGACATACCTATCATAAGCAAAATTAACTGTCACTTGCAATACTTGAGAATCTGAATATGATAGTGCAATATCCTGTATGGATGTAGGAAAAACATTAACAAACCTATAACTCAATGCTTCTGGAATGTTATTGTTCCCTAAACCAAAAGCCAGACTCGTTGGTCTCACGAGAGTTGTATCAATATTCCTCTCAAATTTAGTTATAGTCATACTTCTCTTGTATGACTGTGGATATCTATATCTCAAGAAATTATTATTTGCAACATGACTATTATCTGGATATCCTGTAGCTGAAGCAGTCTCTAGTCCAGCCTCAGAATACATTGGGTTTATATAATTGATCCATTCTTGAAACATTGTAAGACTTCTGTAGTCTCCTGTCAAGTAATAAGTGACCGCAACATCATTAAATGTTCTTTGTGCTGCAAATTTCTCTACTATACCTTGTCTACTCCCAGTCTCCGAAGTAGTTGCAAAAGTTGCTCCAGGCAATATTGCTTCAGTTGCCATTAAGGAAAATCTTTCTTGACCTAAACTATCTTTCTTATACACACCACAATCTTGTAACCACTTCTCTAAAGTGCCAGCTGAATTACTAGGTGCTAAATCTAGTCTTACTTTGTAAAAACTTGATAGAGATGGATGTCCTAGTGAGTCTAAGAAACTAGTCTCAAAGGTTTCACCAACGTCTAATGCGGTTTCTTGTATGTCAGCAAAAGGTCGAGGATTTTGGGGATTTGCTCCTAAGTTTCCAACTTTAGTACTAAAATAAGCTTTTGATTCCTTTGATGCCATCTAAATAAGGTTATGACTTACCATACTATGTATATGGCTTATAAGGGAAAATTTAAACCAAAACATACTAAAAAGTATAAAGGTGATCCCACTCAGATCATTTATCGCTCTCTATGGGAGAGAAAGTTCATGGAATACTGTGATCTGACCGAGAATATAAGTCAATGGCAATCAGAGGAATTTTGGATACCATACAAGAGTCCTTTAGATAGAAAGATGCACAGATACTTTCCTGACTTCTTCATCAAATACACTGACTCTGATGGAAAGAAACGATCTGTTGTGATAGAAGTGAAACCCAAAAAACAATGTAAGTCTCCTCCAAAGAATCCAAAAAAGAGAACTAAGTCGTGGGCACATGACGTTCAAGCATGGGTTGTTAATCAAGCAAAGTGGAAAGCAGCAGAAGAATACTGCGCTGATAGAAAGTATGAGTTCAAGATCATGACCGAAGACGATTTAGGAATATCTCATGATCGTAGAAGATATTAAACAACAAGCTGGTAAGAAAAATAGAAGTGGAGCATGGTATATAAATGCTCTCACACAGTCTCTATCTCAAATTCAGAACCCAGACATAAGTACAAGTGATACTAGTGGAATAAGCGAGGGAGATTTATTTTTCTTTTCATACAGTCCATCTTTCCCAGAAAGATATCAATTTTGGGACACTCAACCACTAGCGGTGGCACTGAAATTCTATAGAGATGGGTTTCTAGGATGCAATTTACACTATGTAAATCCATCTTATCGTGATTCAGTTGCAATTAGCTTACTAAATAGTGGCGGCGGGGCTGCAGTGCCTAGAAATACACTACACAAATACCTGTACTCTGGTGTGGGTAGTTTACTAAAAGTTCCTAGAAATGAAGACTGGGGGGAAATTTCTAAACTTCCCACAGAACAATTCATAGACAGGAACGGTATGAAATATCCAAAGTACCGAGCATTTAACTGGAAAAAATAACATGGCAGAACCTACATTTGCTAACCAAGTTGAAGAGTATGGCAATGAACTTAGGCTTAAGCAAGTACTAAAGCAAGATGTCACCACCACGGATGGTGGTACAGAAGAAGTGGAGTACAAAGTATTTTACAAAGGCGACGAAGTAAAAATATGGCCTGTTGATGCTAATGGTCAAGTTATTGCTGGATCAGAACCAATATTTGAAAATGGCGAGTGGAAGCCTGGCTCGGTAACAAAACCAATAATTGAAACAAAAGGTCAAGGTGGTTCAATTAAAACTCAGAAGAATGTAACTTTTGCTGGAGTTACTTTTGATGAAAAAGGCAATGTAGATACAACAAGTTCAATTTTACAAGAGCAATTAGCTGCGGAAACAAGATCATATGCTGGTGTAACAAATGAAGTGGTTCCGCCATGGGCACAAGACACAGATCTTACACCTCTACAAAAAGCAGAAAAAGATTTAAGGAGACTTAGAGAAGAAGGTTACATCAAGACAGGAAACGCAAAGACCGACATGAGAAGGTCCCAGGCATATTCTAGAGCAATAAGAATTGCTGAAAGGAAAGTTGAGTCGGAAAAAGAAAATGCAGAATTTAACTCAACTCCAGGCGGAAAGAATAGTGACATGGGAGGTCTGTCTGGTGTAACAGAAAGGATTAAATACGCTTTTGACAGAGGTAATGAGATTATGTTCTCTAGACCTGTCATATACCCACAAGACATGTCCATGAAGCAAGACCGTATGGTCATTCAATGTTATTCATATGAACCTCCATATAGTGCCGAGTTTAGTAAAGATAATGGAGCTGCTTATGGTGCTAAAAGGGGAACGGCATTTAGAAAGAAACTAGGTGCTCCAATCATGTTACCCATGCCTAATAATATGCAAGATACTAACCCACGAATATGGGAAGAAAGTAATATGAATAATGCGGCACTAGATGGCATTAGAAAAGCTGGTTCTAAGACTCTTATAAAAGCTATGGTTGAGGGTACAGGTTTCTTTCAAACTTTGGACTCAATAAGTAATTTATTCCAACTATCATCACAACAAGCTGGTAGAGCTGATATAGCAGCAAACAAAATGAGTCAATTACTTGCAGGTCAGGGATTTGATATCAGTTCAGATCAAATACTAGCTAGAACTGGTGGAGTCATTGCAAACTCTAACACGGAACTTCTATTTGCTGGTGTGGGTTTAAGAGATTTTGAATTTCAATGGTTACTAACTCCAAGAGATGAACAAGAAGCTCATATATGCAGAATGATGATTCGTGCATTTAAAGAATGGTCTGCTCCAAGAAAAATGACAAAATTAGTTACGAGTGGAAGACTACAAGAAACTAATGAGGGTGGTACTGGACAGGCTGGAGGACCTAGTTACTTCCTAGGCACACCAAACGTGTTTAGATTGAGGTATGTTACTGATGGAAACAAACCTATCATGGGTGCAAACCTGTTCAAAGCTTGCGCTCTGAAAGATGTATCAGTAAATTATACTCCAGAAGGTCAATGGATGGCCTATGAAAGAGGTCAACCTACATCATATACGATGAAACTCAGTTTCACCGAATTAGAGCCTATATACAACACAGACTACCAAAAAAATGGTGGGGATAAGGATGATAATAGAATCTATAGTGATGCAAATGATACTGGAGACTTGATGCCAATCTTTGTTGTTACTCAGGATAATCCAAATACTTCAATGATAGGATACTAAGATGCAAGGTTATTTTTCCTACTTACCAAATATAGATTACATCTCTAGGTCTCCAGACAGGAGTTCTAATGATGAGTTCATTCCAGTAAAAAATATTTTTAGAAGAGCAAAACTTCGTGGAGATTTTGCTCAGGTAGCTACATCTTTTGAAGATTTCCTTATTGTCGGGGATCTCAGGCCAGATCAACTAGCGTATACTTTGTATGGGGATCCTAGATTTGATTGGGTTATATTAATAACAAACAACATAACAAAAGTTAGAGATCAGTGGCCACTAAAGGATAATGATTTCAGAAAATACTGTTTAGAAAAATATGGTAGTGATGAGGAATTGGCAAAGATACATCACTATGAGACTATCGAAGACACAGATTGGGCGGGAAGAATAGTTGTTCCAGAAGGATTACGAGTAGACTCCAACTTCGATCTTAAGTATTTAAAGTATATACCAGATGAACAAAAAATTATCTCATACAGTAGAGCCACTCAGTTAAATGAATTGTCAACCATAGATGATGTCGGAACTGCAAGAGATGCTAATGGTAATGTGATTCAAAATCAGAACGTAGCTCCTGTAACTAACTACGAGTTTGAAGTGGCTATGAATGATGCTAAGAGAAGAATCAGAGTCCTTAAACCAGTTTATCTAAGCACTGTTGTGCAAGATATGTATAGAATAGGTACATATAAGAAATCGTCTCAATACAAGAATAAGAGACTTAAGAGAGCATTCAATCCTAGAACTACATAAAAAAAAGGGGTCGCAAGACCCCTTTTCTATTATCTATTATTCCTTCTATTACTCTTCAGCGAGTTTTTGGAAGTAACTTAGTGCGTCGTCCTCTTCCTCTGTATCCACATCAGCGGATGCAGGGGTAGCACTTGCACGGAGGTTAGATAGTTCCTCCTCGACAGTATTTCCTCTGCCTTCACTCAAGTCCTCAAGATCTTCATCTTGACGTGTAGGTGTTACAACAGCCTTCCTTGAAAGAACTGTATCCAAACGTCCCTTAAGTTGTTCGTATGACTTGAACTGGTCTTCAGCAGTGAACTCACTAAGATCGTAAATCTTGTTATAGATCTCCTCTAGTTTGTCATCATCATCCAAAAGTGCTTCTGGTCTTGCAAACTCTGAACTATCATAGTTCCAGAATCCAGCCACCTGTTTGATCTTCAACTTGAAGTTAGCACCCTTCCAGAAATCGAATGGGTTGATTGCTTCCTCGTCATCGAACTCAGGTTGCATTGCAGCAGTGATCTTATCAAAGATCTTCTTACCAAACTTGTACAGTTTTACCTGTCCTTCGTTCTCAGGATTACTGGAATCTTTTACGACATAAACATTTGCATAGTAAGAAAGCTTACGCTTTTGCTTACGAGCAATATCTTTGTCAGATTCACGACCACTGTTCCAGAGACTGCGATTCAGTTCTCCAACAGGATCATCCTTACCAATAGTGGTTAGACTGTTCTCGATATACCAACCGCCTGGTCCTTGAAATGCGTGACTCCAAACTTGAGTCCATGGCAGTTCACAATTAGCATGTGCAGGGAGGAACCGAACAACTGCGTATCCATTACCCGCTTTATCTACAGCTGGTTTCCAAAGGCGTTCATCAGTATTGTTGCCTTTCTCGTTGAGTTTCTCAACTTTTTTCATCAATCTCTCTGTAAGAGAGCCTGCTTTAGATTGTTTCTTTAGTGCAGCAAATGACATTTAGTATTCTCCGTATTTTTGTATTGTAGGATTGGTTGTATTATAACAGATAATGGTGTCTGTGTCAATCTGGAATGTTTTCTTCCAGTTTGTCTAAGGTTTCAGTCAGAGTGTCAAAAAATTCTGAGATATTTTGACCTGGCTGAAGTCCCAGAAACTTGGCAGACTCTAAGATCTGCTCTTTCATCTCAAGCGCATCAGGATCTTCCTTCTCTAATTGCAGTCTGAACATGAAGTTCCTCTGCTTTTCGAGTAGTGTTCTCATCTTCTTAATGTGCAAAAGGCCATCATCCGCATTGGGACTTCGCATACCATTTATTGCTAGGCCTGACATGATATCTTCTTGTAACTCCTGTATCTCTGCCATGGCAGCTCTTACTGGAGCAGATCTAAAAAATTCACCCATCAATCGAATCTGATACTAATACTATTTATTTGTTTTTGATACCCACATAGGTAGGTATATAAGGGTAAAAGCAGTAACCCAAAATGATAGAAAAACGTATAAGTGACTACCTCTGTGAGGGGAAAATGCAAACCCTAAGGCTACAACAATTACCCAAACGTAGTCTACTATACCATGAAAGGTTTGCCAACCATCACCGTATTTTTCTATAAGATTGTCTCGTTGTTTTGAAGCCCAAGGCGAGACATGGCGCATCATCACAAATCCCTCATTGAGGAACATGATGATAAATCCTATCCAGAATATCACAGAGGTAACTTAGATTTAGAAGTACGTTTTAGGTAATTCAATTCAGTTGCTTCCGCTTTCAATTTATCCTTGAGAGGTTTTGCGATTAATTTCCCAACTGACTCAAACTCAATATTATTTTCTTCGCAATAACTAATTATTGCTTCAATATAATTGAGCTCAGTGTCAAGTACCAGTTGTTCAACATCAGTAGTGAACTTGGTCTGGTCGAGAAATTTCTCTTTTAGTAAGTCGTTAACTTCTTTCTCCATACTCCCCGAGCTTGTGGGTGACGAATTCTTTAATATACTTGGTAAGAAGCTTAATATAGTCACGTTTGTTGGTCTTTTCATAAACTTTCACATCTCCATTATCAGCAACCATTAAGGTCACAATTTTCTCCACCGCAATACCTGTCATCTCAAAGTACATACAGGCATATGCAGTTTCTTGAACGAAATAGTTTTCTAACCACTTCTCTGGTTTAATCTTTTTAGATGTTTTGAAATCTATTACCGCTAACTCTCCATTGTATTCGGCAATACAATCAACTCTTCCAGCAATACCGAAGTACTCACTATATAGGGGTTTTTCCAAACAGTGAATATTATCAATTTTGTTTAAGGCTTCTCTTGCAGCAATCCACCTTGATTTTGTGGAAGGCAGAATGTCCTTCATAGAGTTGATATCTTCATTCAAAAGATACTTTTCAACCAGATCATGAAACTTAGTACCCCTGTCGGTGGCAACTTTTGTGATCTTATTGGCTTCTTCCTCACCCACTTTCTTACGCCATTTGATAAATGTTTGGCGATTATAAAAACTGGTTATGGAAGTGATAGATGGAGCTTTCTGTCCACTCGGAAGAGTGTAATACCTGACTCCATCTATAGTGTTGGCTTCTAACTCAAAATCACCAAGTTTATTCAAATGGGTAAACATTATAAAGACAAAGCGAGTTTAGTAACCAAGTAGTTTCTTACTAGACCAGATCGAACAATGTCATCTATACCGAATTCAGTAACACCAAAATCTTCTTCCATAATTTCGATGATTCTTTTGAAATCTAAGATGCCATTCTTCTCATATGATTTTGTAAGATCTGTTTGAGTAGAGTCACCACAAAACATTATTTTGCAGTTATCGCCTACTCTTGTTATTATACTATCAAGTTCGTGAAAATTCAAGTTTTGCAT
>MDTB01132404.1_pt1 | contig 37427 bp, 32 predicted proteins | sample 811161 | NCBI WGS metagenome assembly MDTB01 (sample SAMN05326650, study PRJNA326480) | marine metagenome | isolation source: seawater | place: Mediterranean Sea | collected 2009 | reverse complement strand
CATTGCGGACGTGGGGGCAGTACCCACCACCTCCACCATTTACAACTTATGGGGGTGAATTAGGATCGACGAGTGTCTAAAAGTTATTTTTTCGTTCGAGATGGTTCCGACGTAACGGACCAATTATAAATGCTAACGAAAGTTATGCACTTGCTGCTTAATTAACTTTGTTAATTTAAGCAAACGGGGTATGGGGCACCTGGCAACAGAACGCCCCTAAAAAAAAATGAAAATATTTAAAATTTCAGAAAATCAAGGGTATGCTTATTCTTTAGAAAGTAGAGATAAAAATAGAATTCATCTAGACAACTTAGTAGGTTATAATTCAATTTTTAACCATAAAATTATTCACGGAACATTAATTTTTTATAAAGTTTTAAAACAATTTGATTATAAAAAATTAAATCAATACAGTATTAAAATTGAATTTGTAAATGCATTTAAATATAATGTTCCAATTAAATTTAATACAAAAACGATTTTTCAAAAAAATTTTGGATTAGCGAGAATAAACTTTTTAAAGAAAAGTTTGTTTGATTTTGAAAATAAAAAATTAAAATTAGTAAAGGTTATTAAATTTAAAAATTCTGACTCGAATAAAAAAATAAGAGTTTTATTAAATTATTTATCCTGGTATGTAGGCATGATAAATCCAGGTAAATATTCATTAATCAACAGTATAAATTTAGTTTACAATTCAAACAATTTAAAATCAGAAAGCTTAAAAATTTATTCTAAAAAAAACCCTAGGTATCAAATAATTTACAATAGAATTGAATTTGATAAATTTATTGTGGAGTTTAAAACATTCATAAGACCACATTTAAAAAAAACAAATACTAAATTAAGCAAAAAAGTTAAAAACTACGCTTTAAAGACAAAAATCCCAGTTTTAATTTTGGGCGCAAGTACTGGAATTGGAAAAGAAATATTTGATATTTTTAAGACTAACAAAAATATAAAAATTATTGCAAGTTATAATAATAATAAGATTGTATCTAACAAAAAAAATGTAAATTCATACCAAATTGAAATTAAAAATATTTTAAAAAAAATTAAGCCTATTTTAAATCAGTATATCAATTTGAGAATTTACTATTTTATTTCACCAAAAATTTTGTTAACAACAAATAATGCGTCTAAAGTCATTGAATATAAAAAATTTTTCATAAATATTCCAAAGAAAATCATATCTTTAATTCCTAAAAATTTTAATATAGAATTTTTCTACCCTTCTACGGTTTTCATAGATGAAAAAAGAAATGATGATTATACCAAATCAAAAATAATTGCTGAGAAAGTTCTCAAAAAGTTAAATAAAAAAAACATAAAGATAAATATTCTTAGAATAGATAAAATCAACACCAAACAAAACCTAGATCTTTTTAATACAAAAAATCCTAGTTTTATAGAAAAACTAAATATAAATAAAGACTATCAAAAAAAAATATTTTTTTTAAAAAAATAAAAATACCAAGCAATTACTAACAACAAAGACGATGATGTCAGAAAATAAAATAGGCAATAGCGACAATAAAGTTTACGAAGAGGAAATTCCATTTCGCAAAGAAATATGCTAACTATTTTACTTGTGACAAGAAATAGAACGCATCTAATTAAAAGAAAAGGAGAAAAATGAAAAAATTTGATGATTTAATGAGTATAAGTAATGAAATTGAGAACATTAGTGCTTCAGAGGCTAAGAAAAAAATTGGTGATACTAATGTACAATTTATCGACGTGAGAGATAAAGAAAGTTTTTCTAAAGGTACAATTGGTAATGCAATACATATGGATAGAGGATTACTTGAATTTTATTTAGCAGAAGGTAGTCCATTAGAAAATGACATTTTCAAAAATAACCCGAATAAAGAGTATGTCGTATTTTGTGGTTTAGGTGGACAGGGTACTTTAGCGACCAAGACAATGAAAGACATGGGAATTAAAAATGTTAAGAATGTTTCTGGTGGAATGAGTGAATGGAATAAAATTAAAGATAAATAAAAAATAATAAGTCGCAGAGAAAAAATTTAAAAAAGATCTATATTATTCCTATGCAAACAATAATACTCATGCTTTTAACAGTTGTCATTGGACTAGTGCTTTTTAGGCCTCTTTCTAAGAAAGAACTTAAAAGATTTAAAAATAATGATAACTGGTCGAACATGGGTTTCTAAAGAAAGGAAAATTATGAAAAATGTTATTGCAATGTTAATAGTTGTTTTATTTACTGGTTCAGCTTTTGCTGGTTCTTGTCCTATGTTAGCTGGAAAAGTAGAGACTAAAATTGAAGAAGCAAAAAAACTTCAAAAAGCTGGAATGGATGCACACTCATCTGGAGATCACGCAAAATCTGAAGAACTTTTAAATAAAGCACTTAGTCTTTTTAAAAGTTAAGTCATTTAGGCTTGGGGCACCTAGCAACAAAAAAGCCCTTTTTTCCAACAAACTTAAATTTCATTTAATTTGTAGATAAATGGTGTTATTAACTTAAATCATTTTTTTATATGAAAAATTTTGTTTCAATTATCTTCTTATTATTTTTTTGTGTTTCTTGTGCAACTCCGAAAGTAATAAATGTTATTGGACCTAATGATAACGAGCTTAGCTGTAAACAATTAAACGATGAAATAGCCAAAGCAAATAGATATCACGATGAAGCACAGGAAGCCAAAGAGATGAACAAGTCTCATAATATCGGAGCTGTATTATTTTTTCTTCCCGGCATGGGGGTTACAATGCAGAATATCACTGAAGCTACTGAAGCCGCAAAAGAAAGAGCTATACATTTAAATAAAATTAAAGAGAAAAAAAATTGTTAAAAAAAAACTTTAAAGAATTATTCTTAAATAGTAAAAATTTTTCTAACAAGTGGGAAAAATATTTTGATATATATGAAGAATGCTTTTCAAATTTTAAAGATAAAAAAATTACGTTTGTTGAAATTGGAGTTCATAACGGGGGTAGCTTAAATGTTTGGAAAAATTTTTTTGGAAAAGATTCAAGAATTATTGGGATTGATATAAATCCTGAATGTAAAAAATTTGAAAAAGATGGATTTGAAATCTTTATTGGAAACCAATCTGACCCTGAATTTTGGAAAAATTTTTTTGAAAAGGTTGGTACTGTTGACATAATCTTAGATGATGGCGGTCATACAAATTTAGACCAAATAACAACTGTAACAAGCACAGTAGAAAAAATTAACGACGGTGGATTGTTAGTTGTTGAAGATACACATACTAGTTATATGGAAATATATAACAGTAAAAAAAAATTTTCTTTTATTAGTTTTGCTAAAAAAATTATTGACGATATAAATAATACTTTCAACAATTCTAAAAAATTTAATTTTTCATTAAATAATTATATCTATTCAACTCAGTTTTATGAAAGTATTGTAGTTTTCAAAATTGATAGATCTAAATGTTTTCAAAATAAAAAAATTGATAATACCGGATTAAATCATAATATTGAAGATCAAACTTGGGTTGGAAATGAAATGAATATAACAAAATTTAAAAAGTTAACGGAAAGAATAAAATTTATAAAATTAAAAAAAATAACAAATTATTTTAAAAATAAAGCCAACAATAAAAAAATTTCTAAGTTTTTTGATTAATTAAAACATGAAAATACTTTTTTTAGGAAATAAAAAAAAATTAATAAATTTAATAAGTAAATTTAAAAAAAGATATAAAGAAATTTCTGTAAATCAAACTGAAAAAAAATTAACTTTAAAGATGGTGTCTAAGTATGATCTAATTATTAGTTTTGGGTATAGGCATTTGATCGATAAACAAATAATTAAAAAATCTAAAAGACCTATAATAAATCTACACATAAGCTACTTACCATTTAATAGAGGGGCACATCCAAATTTTTGGTCATTTGTGGAGAATACCCCCTCAGGAGTTTCAATTCATGAGATTAATAATCAAATTGATGAAGGAAAGATTTTATTTCAAAAAATAATAAATTTTGAGTTATATAAAAATAGAAAAAAACTTACTTTCGATAATACATATGAAGTTTTAATGAGTGAAATTCAAAATTTATTTTTTCAAAATCTAAAAAAAATAATAGATAAAAAATATGTATCTTTTCCTCAATTAGGCAAAGGTTCTTTTCATAATAAGATAGATTTGCCTCCAATTTTAAGAAGTTGGAAACAAAATATTTATGAAACTAGTTTAAAATATAATAATTTAAGAGAAAAAAATATTAAAAGAAGGTTAAATATTTTAAATCTAATTGAAAATACTAGAAAAAAAAATAATATTAATTGGATGAATATTGTTCGAACTTCCTTCATAAATTCTCCAAAAAATACTAAAATTATATTAAAAAAAATTACTTCAGATGATAAAAAGATAACGGAGCTTTTTAAAAAATTGAGTAAATAAATTATGTTTAAACCACCCTACTTAATAGCTGAAATTTCTGCCAATCATTGCGGAAACCTAAGTTTGGCTAAGAAATTAATTAAATGCGCTAAGCAGAACGGTGCTGATGCAGTTAAAATTCAAACTTATACTGCTGACAGTATGACAATTAAATCTAAAAAAAAATATTTTAAAATTAAAAGTGGCCTGTGGAAAGGTTATGACCTTTGGAGTTTATACGATAAAGCTCATACACCATTAATTTGGCATAAAGAATTATTTAGCTATGCAAAAAAACTTAAAATAAAAATCTTTAGTACTCCATTTGATGAAATAGCTGTTGATTTTTTAGAAAAATTAAACTGCCCAATTTATAAAGTTGCTTCATTTGAAATGACTGACCTTCCGTTGATTAAAAAAATTGCAAAAACAAAAAAACCTATGATTATATCAACTGGGATGGCTACCTTAAAAGAAATAGAGCTTACTTATAAAAATGCAAAAAAAAATGGAGCAAAAGATATTACTCTTCTTTATTGTGTAAGCAATTATCCCTCAAAAATAAAAGACTTTAATTTAAATAATATAAAAATTTTAAAAGAAAAATTCAAATGTAAAGTCGGTTTATCAGATCATTCAAAAGACAACAAAGTTGCTATTGCAGCAATAGCCGCGGGGGCAGAATTAGTAGAAAAACATATTGCTTTAGAAAAACAAAAAAAAGGGTTGGATATTGAATTCTCACTTAAAGGAAAAGAAATAAAAAAATTTAAAAATGAAATTGACTTTTCTTTTCAGTTGTTAGGGAAAAAAGAATTTTATAGAAACAAAAATGAAAATAAATCTAAAATTTTTAGAAGATCACTATTTGTAGTTAAAAATATTAAAAAAGGTGAAAAAATTAGTAAAAAAAATATCAGGCGAATAAGACCTGGATTTGGTCTAGAACCTAAATACTATGAAAAATTAATAGGAAAAAAGTCTCCTTTAAATTTGAGACGAGGTGAGCCATTAAAAAAAATTATTCTTAAAAAATTGAGAATTAAGTTAAAGAACTAATTTATTTTAAACCAGTTTTTCTTGTAAATTTTATAACCTAAGTACTTTGCTCCTTCTAAAGTGATGTGATTATAATCATAATGAATTTTAAAACCCTTTGGAGTTAACGCTTCACATTCTTTCTTAGTTTCATTACATAAAAATTCATTTTTCTTCAAAAAAATTATATTTTTTTCATTAGCAAAATTCTCAAGTAATAAATTAATATTTTCGTAATCTTTAATAAGTCTAGAATTAAACATTTTGAATTTTATATCTGAAAAATCTGGTTTAGATTTATTTTTATAAGCTTTCAAAATTTCAATATCTACTAGAGTTCTGTATGGGCCTTTATAGGTTTTATATTCATTAGCGTTTGATGTTAGAACAACTTTTTTCTTATTAGATTGTAAAAAAGAAACAAGATTATCCAAACTCTCAACTTCTTTTTTATTAAACCTATTTGAAATTACAACAATATCAGAATTCTTGAAATTTATGTCTTTGCTAATACGATTAATAGTCATCTCTGTATCTGAATTTTTTGCCTTTGGATGAAAATTTATAATTTTTAAAGATTGAGAATGAAGTGCTCCTCCAAAACGTGCAAAATTATATTCTGAAAATAATTTTTTATTTTGGTCAAAAATATTAAACATATCTTTTGAAAGGCTATCGCCTACAAATAATATATTTTTCTTCTCATCAGATTTTTTAAAAACAATTTTATTATTTAAATTTGACCAGCTTTTCTTTCTTAAAAATGTATTATCAGGATTATTAATGCCGTAAAAAATTTTAAGATCTTTGAAACGTGTTTCATATCCATCATTTTTTACAATTTTTAAACTTAATACAATTATTATAACGTACGCAGTTAGTAAAAAAATTAATGTGTTTTTAAAATTAATTCTTTTTTTATCTCTAAAAAATTTTTCAATAAATAAATAAGAAAAAATTGAGAATATAATTGTCAAAATAATCCAAATTAATTTATCTAATAAAGACTCGGAAACAATATTCATTCTGCCAAAAGCAAATATTGGGAAATGCCACAAATACAAAGAATAAGAAATTATACCTGTAGATACTAGTAGTTTTGAAGATAGGACTTTATTAATAATATTATTTTTATCTTTAGAAAACCATATAATTAAACTAACACCGATTACGGTTGGTAAAGTATAAAAAGATGGGTGTTTTATTTCCTCTGAAAAAATAAAAATAGAAATAAGAATTAAAATTAAACCCACAAAAGAAAAGAAATTCGCATTTAAGTTTGTTGAAGTTTTAACTTTGTTATTTATTTCAAAATAAGCTAAAAGCGAACCAGCTAACAACTCCCAACCCCTTGAGGGTAGAATGTAAAAGTTAAATGCTGGTAATCGAAATAAACCCCAATTAGCAATTACTAAACTAATTAAAAAAGATAATAAAAGTATAAATTTTAAATGTTTTCTAAAGACTTTAAATACTAAAAAAATAAAAACTGGAAATAAGATATAAAATTGTTCCTCAATAGATAAAGACCAAGTATGCAAAAATGGTTTAAATAAACCCTCTTCTGATCCATACTCTTGACCAGAAAAATAGAAATAGAAATTTGAAACAAAACTCAGAGATGAAATAATTGATTTTGAAAAGTCTACAAAGCTTACAGGGAGAATTAAATACCACGCCACAGGTAATGAAATTAAAATCAAAAAAACTAAAGCAGGTATTATTCTTCTTACTCTTCTTTGGTAAAAATTAACAAAAGAAATAGTGCCAGTCTTTTTTAGTTCCTTAAAAATTATCATTGAAATTAAATACCCAGATATAACAAAAAAGATATCTACTCCTAAGAACCCACCTCCTAAAAATGAGTTTTCATAAAAGCTAATTTTTAAATGATAGATAATAACAGCAACTACCGCTATCGCTCTCAATCCATCAATTTCTGGTCTGTAAGTTAATTTCATTTGTACGATATATCAAAATTATCTATTTCAGCATATCATCTAATTGAATATATTTACCTTATAAGGTAAAAAACTAAAAACAATTAATATATTAATGCAAAATTTTAAAAAAAAAATTACATATAATAAACAGTTTATCGATAAATCTGACATTAATTTAGTTTCAAAGTCTCTTAAAAGTAAATTTATTACTACTGGTGAATATGTAAATTCTTTTGAAAAAAAAATTACACAAAAATTTAAAAGTAAATTTGCATTTTCTTGTAATAGTGGCACTGCTGCTCTTCATTTAGCATTCTTATCAATAGGACTAAAAAAAAATGATGTGGTGCTTATGCCAGCAGTAAACTTCATTTCTTCTTACAGTATGGCTAATTTCTTAGGTGCAAAAATTTTCTTAGTTGACGTAGATTCTAAAACAGGACAATTAACTCCAGAAAAAATACTTGAATGTATAAAACTCAATAAAATAAAAAAAATTAAAGTTATTGTTTCTATGTATTTGGGTGGTTACGTTAAGAATAATATAAACTTTTTTAAATTAAAAAAAAAATTAAATTGTTTTTTAATAGAAGACGCTTGTCACGCGATAGGTGCAAAATATAAAGTAAACAATAAGAAATATTATATTGGTTCTTGCAAACATTCAGATATTTGCACTTTTTCTTTTCATCCAGTTAAAACAATAACTACTGGTGAAGGAGGTGCAATAACTACAAATTCAAATTTAATTGCTGATAAAATTAAAAAATTTAGAAATCACGGAATTATTAAAAATTCTAAAAAATATTGGAAATACGACATCGAAGAGATGAGTTTTAATTATAGACTTAGTGACATAAATTGTTCTTTAGGTTTAAGTCAAATGAATAAACTTGATAAGTTTATTTCTAGAAGAAAAAAAATTTTTGAATATTATAAAAAAAAATTCAGGTTATTTAAAAATTATATTGAAATAGTAAATTCAGACTCTACTTCAAGTGGATTTCATTTAATTATTTTAAACATAAATTTTAAAAAATTAAAAAATAATAAAGATAGTTTTTTTAAGTTTCTTAATAAAAGAAATATTTTTCCTCAGTATCATTACATACCAATCTATAAGTTTTCATTTTATAAAAAAAAACAATTTAATAAATTTAAAGGAACAGAATTTTATTTTAAAAATAGTATTTCTTTTCCAATATATCACGAACTAAATAAAAAAAGTTTAGATTTTATTTTTGAAAGTGTTAAAAAATTTATTTTAAATTGATCAAAAAATATATTTATCACCCAAATATATTAATAAACCAAAAGCTATCCCGACAAGTATCCAAAAATAATTTTCTTTCATACTAAGTTAAATATTTTGCTAAATTTGGCTTATAATAACTTGGGCCTTTCATGACTTTACCATCTTCATTGTAGATAGGTTTTCCATTTTGATCTAATTTACTCATATTTGAATTGTGTACCTCCGAAAAACATTTATCCAAATCAATGCCAAAAGCTGTTCCAGCGCCATAAGTAACATATAGAATGTCAGTTAAAGCATCAGCAACTTCAATTAAATTTTTTTGATCTATAGCCTGCTTCAATTCTGACAATTCCTCTTTTATTAGCTCATATCTCAATTTAACAACTTTTTCTTCAGGAAATTCGGCCTTATTTTTAACTTCTTGACCGAAGACCTTCATAAAGTTTTTAACACTTTCGAAATTGCTCATAAAACTCCAATTGTAATTTTGTTTTAAATAAATAAAGTGTATTATAGCTTAATATCATTAATGAAATACAGAACTGAATTCGATAGTATTGGAAAAATAAAGGTACCTGGTGATAAATACTGGGGTGCATCTACTGAAAGGTCCAATAAATATTTCAATATTGGTGATTTTTTAGTTAGACCAATAGTAATACAATCTATAGCAATTATCAAAAAAGCCGCTGCAATTGTAAATTCTAAAAATAAAGATTTGGAGCCAAGAATAAGTAAATTTATAATTAAAGCTTCAGAGGAAGTGATTAAAGGCAAACTTGACTCACATTTTCCCCTTAAAGTCTGGCAAACTGGTTCAGGAACTCAAACTAACATGAACGTTAATGAAGTTATATCAAATCGAGCAATACAAATGATGGGGGGTAAGATTGGATCAAAAAAACCTATTCATCCGAATGATCATGTTAACAAATCACAGTCAACAAATGACGTTTTTCCTACGGCAATGCATATTTCTATAGCTTTAAAAGCAAGAAAAAAATTACTGCCTTCTTTAAATTTGTTAGAAAAAGAATTAGGTAAAAAAGTTAAAAAATTTAACAAAATTGTCAAAGTAGGAAGAACGCACTTACAAGATGCAACGCCTCTAACTCTTGGGCAAGAATTTTCTGGATATCAATATCAACTTAAAATTTGTATTCAAAGAATTGAACGAGCTTTACAAGAAATATATTTTTTAGCACAAGGAGGAACAGCAGTTGGTACTGGTTTAAATACTAGAAAAAATTTTGATAAAAAAATAGTTAATGAAATTAAAAAAATTACAAATATCCCTTTTAAAGTAGCTCCAAACAAGTTTGCTGCTTTAGCCGCGCATGATGCTATTGTCAATTTTTCTGGAACTTTAAATACTACTGCTGTTTGTTTAATGAAAATTGCTAATGATATAAGATTTTTGGGCTCCGGACCCAGAGCAGGATATGGAGAATTAATATTACCGTCAAATGAACCCGGTTCTTCAATCATGCCTGGTAAAGTTAATCCCACTCAATCTGAAGCGGTAACTATGGTTTGTGTGAAAGTTATCGGTAACCATAATGGAATAACAATGGCAGGGTCACATGGACACTTTGAATTAAATGTATTTAAACCCTTAATAATTCATAACATTCTACAATCCATAGAAATAATGTCTGACTCTTCAAAAACTTTCGCTATGCATTGCGTTAGAGGGATTAAAGCAGATAAAAAAAGAATTAAATATTTATTGGATAATTCATTAATGCTAGTTACAGCTTTAGCTCCAAAAATTGGTTATGATAGAGCTGCTAAAATAGCAAAAAATGCACATAAAAATGGAACTACTCTAAAAGAAGAAGTTTTAAAAACAGGAATAATAAGCGAGAAAGAGTATGAAAAAACAATGAATCCAATGCTTATGACAAAGCCAAAAAAATAATTATTTTATACTTAGCAAAAATTCATTAATTTTTTTTGAATCATAGATTAAGTTACTATTTTCTTGTATGTTTAGATTTTCAAAACTTTTTTTAGCTTTTCTTAAACTTATTTCGTCTAAATTTAAACTATTTATCTTTATCTCGTCAAAAAAAATTTTCTGAGTATTTAAATTTAGTATTCCTTCTATCTTATAATCTATCTTAGTTTTTACATTGTCATTTTTTAAAGAGTCAAAAAAATTTTTTTTATCTGAAATTTTAGTTTCAAAGTTAAAAACAAAAATAAAATTATCTTCTTCTTTTTTTAAAATAGCATTAGTTATATAAACCTGACCATTTTTTTTAAATGAAAAATCTTTAATTACTATCTCTCCATTTTGGAATTTTAAATTTCCATTATAATAATTTTTATTTTTGCTATATTCAAAATTTAAAGTTCCATTAATTTTTTTATAGATTTTATAGTCATCTTTTTCTATATTCTTAAAATTGAATTTAAGTACTTCTTTAATTCCATCTATATTTAATTCTTTAATATTTAAATTTAACAAAAAATTTGTAATAGGTGTTGTATTTATTATTCCGTTAAAAGATCCAATTAAGGTTCGACTACGTATAAAAGAATCAGATAGTTTTATTGATTTATCTTTTTTATTTTCAAATTTAAAATTTAAATGATTAGATAAAATTTCTAAATTTATTATTCCTTTTGCTTGTTCGTTTTTTTTGTTTAGAAAATTCATTTTTAGCAAAGAATCGAAGTCAGGAATTTTTATTATTAAATTATTTTGATTTTTATTATTGTCAAGATAATCAATTGAAATTTTTTTGTTTGCTATTAGGCCTTTTAAAGAAAATTTATCATTTAATTTTTTAGACAACTGTTTTGAGACAATATTTTTAATTTCAAATAAATAATTTTTTTTATCGAAAAATTTTAAATTAACGTCTCTTAATTTTAGTTGTTTTTTTGATTTTTTTATTAGTTCTAAAAAATCTAATTTTTTTATATTTATCTCAAAATTTGATTTTGAAATAATAACATTTTTGTAGTCAAATTTGTTTATATTTAAAATATCTGTAAAATTTAAGATAATAATTATATTGGCTTTTTTTGAATTTATTTCTGAGTTTACAAAATTAAAATTTGAATTATTTAAGATTATTCTTGGAGTTGGAAATATATTATATTGTATCTCTGAAAAGCTATTAATTTGCAAATTGTTTTTTTTAATCAAATTTTCAATAATAATATCTTTTTTTTTCTCATGATCAAAAAATTTTGGTGTACTTAAATATAGTAAAACGATTAATATAGAAATGATAAAAGCATAAAATAAAAAAACTTTTTTATCATCAAGATTTGTTAATAAAAAATGTTTTTTGTTAATAATAATATTTTTTTTTCTGATAAAATTTAGAGTTTTATTGAGGACGATTTTAATCATTTTTTATAATTAATAATGTAGTATATAACTTAAAGACTTCGATTTTATGACATCTATAAATAAATTAATTTTAGATTTAAACAAGGAACAAAAAAATGCGGTTTTAAGCACCGAAGGGCCAAATTTAGTTGTGGCAGGTGCCGGATCGGGCAAAACGAGAGTATTAACTACAAGGTTAGCTCATATTATAGCTGAAAAAAAAGCATGGGCTAATCAAATTCTTTGTGTAACGTTTACAAACAAAGCAGCTAAAGAAATGCAAAATAGAATAATGAGTTATTTGCCCGGCAGCTCTAGCTCTGTTCCCTGGCTTGGCACATTTCACTCTATAAGCGTAAAGTTTCTAAGAAGGCACGCTGAAGCATTAAATTTTAAGAGTAATTTTACAATTCTTGATACAGATGATCAAAAAAAACTTATTAGGAATATATGTAAAGCTCAAAATCTAGATGCTAAAAAATATTCTCCCCAATTAATAATGTCATTTATAGATAAATGGAAAAATAAAGGATTGTTACCCGAAGACGTTGTAAGTAAAAAATTTAATTTACTAGAAAAAGCAATCTTGAATATTTATAAAATTTATCAAAATAAAATAAAAGATTTAAACGCATTAGATTTTGGAGATTTAATACTTTATTGTGTTAAATTATTTGAAAATCACGAAGATATAAGAAAAAATTATACAAAAAATTTTAAATATATTTTGGTTGATGAATACCAAGATACTAATTTTATTCAAAATAAATGGTTAAATTTGCTTGTCAATGAAAAACAAAATATTTGTTGTGTAGGAGATGATGATCAATCTATTTACAGCTGGCGTGGAGCAGAAATTAAAAACTTTCTCACTTTTGATAAAATTTATAAAAATTGCAAAGTTTTCAAGTTAGAGCAAAATTACAGATCAACAAAAAATATCTTAGACACTGCATCTTCTTTAATTTCAAATAATGTTGATAGAGTCGGAAAAAAACTTTGGTCTTCTGGTGACAAAGGAGAAACTGTAAAACTTAATTGTTATCAAACTGGAAAAGAAGAAGCAGAGGGAATAAGTGATATTATAGAAAATATAATTAAAAAGAAATTTTCTTTAAATCAAACAACTATTTTAGTAAGAGCTATCTATCAAACTAGAGAATTTGAGGAAAGATTTCTTAAAGTAGGAATCGGGTATAGAGTACTGGGTGGTACAAAGTTTTATGAAAGGGCAGAAATTAAAGATGCAGTCTCATATTTAAGAATTATTAATCAAAAATATGACGACCTTGCTTTAGAAAGAGTCATCGGAGTTCCAAAAAGAGGTGTGGGTGAAACCACTATCAATCAAATTTATACATTTGGAAGTAAAAATAAAATATGTTTAGAAGACTCAATTTATAAAATGTTAGAAAAAAATATGTTTAAACCCAAAATTAAAAAAAGTTTATCTAATTTGATTCGAATGATTAAAAAATGGAGGGAAGACTTTAAAAAAAATAAACATTATGATTTATTAAAATTAGTCCTTGACGAAAGTGGTTACTCTGAAATTCTAAAGAATAAAAAAGATCTGGATAATGAAAATAGATTAGAGAATATAAAAGAACTTTTAAGAGCAATGAGAGATTACGATAATTTACAAAGTTTTTTAGAACACGTTGCACTTGCAACTTCAATTGATAAAGAGTGGGAAGGAGAAAAAATAAATTTAATGACAATGCACGCAGCAAAAGGACTTGAGTTTGATGTTGTTTTTTTGCCTGGTTGGGAGGAGGGACTATTCCCACATCAAAAATCTTTGGATGAAAAAGGAGACTTCGCCCTGGAAGAAGAGAGAAGATTAGCTTACGTTGGCATTACCAGAGCAAAAAAACAAGCATACCTATCTTTTGCAATGAAAAGATCTTATCACGGTGACTGGATTGATACTCTGCCTTCTAGATTTGTGAACGAAATACCTGATGACAATATTGAAAAAAATGAAGGTGGTAATATAAAAGATGTTGAAGATTTTGATTTTAATCAAGATACAGAAATTAGTTTTGACTCTGAATACAAAAGTCCTGGTTGGGAAAGACTGAAAAAAAACAAATCTTTGAAATGGAAAAAATAAATAAATTAAAATTACTGATCAAATCTTTAAATTTAAATGGGTATTTAATTCCTAAAAACGACGAATTTTTTAATGAATACGTTTCTGAGGAAAATGACAATTTAAAATATATAACAAATTTTTCTGGTTCTTACGGTTTTGCAATAATTTCAAAAAGAAAAAATTATCTTTTTGTTGATGGTAGATATTCATTACAAGCTGAAAAACAAAGTGGTAAAAAGTTTAAAATTTATACTTTGCCAAAAATTACACCTCGAAAAGTTTTTAAAAATGAAAATTTAAAAATTGGATTTGACCCAAAATTACATACTAGTCAATCTTTAAAAAAAATTTTTGAAAAAACTAATTGTAAATTAATACCATTCAAAAAAAATTTAGTTGAAAAAATTAAGAGAAAAAAACAAAATAATAAAATTAAAAAAATATTTTTTTTAAAAGACAATGAGGCTGGACAAAGTTCTCTTAATAAAATAAAAAAACTAATCAACTCGATAAAAAAAAATAAAGTAGACTTACAATTAATTACAGCTTCAGAAAATATTGCATGGTTACTTAATATAAGAGGTAATGATTCGAACTTTTCTCCCCTACCAAACAGTTATTTAATAATTGATAAAAATGGAAAAATTATTTTTTTTTGCAACTTAAAAAAAATAAATAAAAAGTTTAGTAAAAATTTTAAAAACATAAGAATAATTGATATAAAAAAAATAGAGTTATTTTTATCAAAAATTAAAAATAGTATTGTTCAAATAGATGCTGCTTCATGTTCAATTTTTTTTAGGGATATGTTAAAAAAAAATAATAAAATATTTGAAGTTTATGATCCTTTATATTTTATGAAATCTATTAAAAATAAAATTGAAATTCAGAATACTATTAAATCTCACATTTACGATGGTTTAGCTTTAACTAAATTTATCTTATGGTTAAAAAACAATTTCAAAAATAAAAAAATTTCTGAATTAAGCGCTCAAGAAAAATTATTAAAATTTAGAAAAAAAAATAAATTTTTTGTTTCTTTAAGTTTTCCTACTATATCTGGTTGTGGTCCAAATGGTTCGATAATTCATTATAAGGCAAGTAAAAAAAGTAATAGAATATTTAAAAAAGGCGAAATCTACTTGGTTGACTCAGGCGGTCAATATAAATTTGGAACAACTGACGTAACAAGAACTATATCCTTAGATAACAGAAATAAAAGAGTAAAAGATATTTTTACTAGAGTTTTGAAAGGACATATCGCAGTAGCAAAATATAAACTTAAAAAAAATACCTGTGGCTCTGAAATTGATAAATCTGCAAGAAAATTTCTTAAAAAAATTGGTTTAGATTACGCTCATGGGACAGGACATGGAGTAGGCTATTTTTTAAATGTTCATGAGGGGCCGCAAGCAATTTCAAAAAATAACAAAATTAGAATTAAAGAAGGTATGATCATTTCTAATGAGCCAGGATATTATGAAAAAAACAAATTTGGAATAAGAATTGAAAATTTAATTGTTGTTAGAAAATTAAAAAAAACTAATTATTTTTATAATCTTACTTTGGCTCCAATTGAAAAATCTTTAATTTGCAAAGAAAAATTAAATAGAAGTGAAATTGATTGGCTAAATAATTACCATCTTAGAGTATTTAATAATCTTAAAAAATTTATGAGCAAAACTGAAGTAAATCATCTAAAAAATTTATGTTCAAGAATTTAACATTTGAAACCATTGTTTTTCATCTATAATTTTAATTTTTAATTTTTTTGCTTTTTCTAATTTTTTCTTTGTTGGTTTTGAACTTCCAACTACCAAAAAATTTAATTTTTTTGAAATAGTTCCTAAAACTTTACCGCCATGATTTTCAGCTTGAGATTTAGCCTCTGAACGACTCATTTTTTCAAATCCACCTGTGAACATTAAATTTTTTTTACTCAATTTTCCTGTTTTATTCAGTAATTTAAATTTTTTAATTTCTAAAGAGTCTATTAAAGATTTTACTACTTTTGCATTAGTTAAATTATCAAAAAAATTATCTATAGATTTGATCTGGGTTTCTCCCATTCCATCAAGTTCAATTAGATTAACTAAAATTTTTTTTCTCTTGAGATTAACAAATAATTCTGAAAATTTTTCAATTGTAATAAAAAAACTAGCTAAAATTTTTGCATTTTCTTGGCCTATATGTCTAATTCCAATAGAATAAATAAATTTGTTTAAAGCAACAATTTTCGCTTTTTTTATCGCTTCTTTTAAGTTATTAATCGAAGTTTCACCCCATCCTTCCAGGTTTGAAATCTTATTGTAATCTAAATTAAATATATCAGAGGGGGTTTTTATAAGATTCAATTTCCAAAATTGATCGATAACTTTCTTTCCTAACCCCTCTATATTAAAGGCTTCTTTAGAAACAATATGTTTTAACTTTTCTCTAGCTATATAACTACACTCATAACCTTTTAAACATCTGCGAACAGCGTCTTCTTTTCTTGTGGAAGTGTTCACTTCTTTCTGAGTTTTAGAACCACATAAACATTTATGAGGAAAAATAAATTTTTTACTATCTTTTTTTCTTTTCGAAAATTCCACTGAAACTACTTGTGGGATAACATCGCCAGCCCTTTGTATTGTAATGGTATCACCAACACGTATATCTTTTCTTTTAATTTCATCTTCGTTGTGTAGAGTGGCATTAGAAACAACTACTCCCCCAACAGTAACAGGTTCAATTTTTGCGACAGGTGTTATAGCGCCAGTTCTTCCTACTTGAATGATTATACTTTGAATCTTAGAAATAGCTTTTTCTGATGAAAATTTATATGCGGTTGCCCACCTCGGAGAATTTGACGTGCTACCTAATCTTGATTGTAGCTCTAGTTCGTTTACCTTAAAAACTAAACCATCAATATCGTAGTCCAAAGAAGATCTTATAGACTCTATATATTTATGCTGAGACTCAATTTCATCAATTCCACAAACCATTTTATTATAAGGATTAATTAAAAATCCCCATTTTTTAAGTTTATTAATAAATTCACTTTGTGTCTTAAAAATCATTGGTTGAACAACTCCAAAACCATAGGCAAAAAAGTTTAAAGGGATCTTGGCAGTCTCCTTTGGATCTTTTTGTCTTAAAGATCCTCCTGCAGCATTTCTCGGATTAGCAAATTTATTCTTTAGATCTACAAAATCTTTTTTTCCTATATAAACTTCACCTCTTATTTCGAGTAGCTTTGGTACTTCCCCAGAATTAATTTCGTGTGGTATACTTTTTACGGTTTTTAAATTATTTAAAATATCTTCTCCTATAGTTCCATCACCTCTTGACAACCCTTTTGTTAATCTTCCATTTTCATAAATTAGTGAGGCTGAAATTCCATCTATTTTTGGTTCTGATGAAAGTTTTAAGTTTAAATTTTTTTCATTTAAAAAATTAGAAACTTTACTCAAAAAATCTTTCATATCTTTTTTGTCAAACGCATTGGATAAAGAAAGCATTGGTTTTAAATGTTTTATTTTTTTAAACTTATTTGAAGGAGGGGATCCAATTATAGTTTGAACAGAAGCAAATTCTTTTAAAAACTCGTATTTTTTCTCAATATTTATTATTTCAATTTTAAGATTATCATACTCAATATCAGAAATTTTTGGAGAATCTTTTTCGTAATATAATTTGTTGTATTTTTTTAGGATATCAATTTTCTTTTTATAGTTTTTTATAATATTGTCACGATCTTTGTTCATTTTTTTAATCACTTCATTATTTTTTTTATTGTTCTTTCTATGAGTCCCATATTCTTTTTTTTCTTTATCTTTTTTTCTATATTATATTTTTTGTTTAACACCTTATAAGATTGTTTATACCATTCTCCAGAATTGTAATTATAACCCAATATAGAAGCTGCTGCATTGGCCTCTGAAACCAGTCCTACTTTATAATAAACTTCTACAAGTCTATGAAGAGCCTCTTCAATAAACACTGTTTCGCTATAATCGTTAACAATATTTTTTAACCTATTTATTGCAGGAATCCATTTTTGATTATCTATATAATATTTTGCTACATAAAGTTCTTTGGCTGCTAATTGATTGTTTATCAAATCAAGTTTGAAAGATAAATCTAAAGCGTATTCAGTGTTAGAAAATTCTATCAAAAATTGATCTATTTTTGTTTTTGCTTTTTCGAGAGCTGCAATATCTTTTTTTTCATCTAATATTTGTTCGTACAAAGAAATTGCAATTAAATAATGTGCATATGCAATATTCTTATCTGCTGGATAACTTTTAATAAATGATTCTAAATTTTTTAAAGCTTGATCGTAAAAATTTATTAGATAAAGACAATAACTAGACATTAAGGAGGCTTTAGCAGAGTATTCAACCGTCGGAAGTATTATTTCTGCTTCTGAAAATTTTTTTGCCGCATAAAAATATTCCCCGTCATTCATAGAAGCTACGGCAATCTTATAAATTTCAAAAGCCTCATTTTTATCTGCAGGTCCTGTATCTACAGTTTTTTCCTTAGAACATGAAAAAAGAAACAAAAAAATAAAGATAAGATAAATAAATTTTCGATACATTTTATCGATTCATATCAAATTAAATTGTATTGGTAAAATTTTAAAGTAACTTATGCGTTTACTGCTAGCTTATTCTCTGCAATTTTGAAAACTCTGTTGTCTAAATTTTTATTATTCATTTCAAATTCAACAAAGTTTGAATTGTCGCTTAACAATAATTTTAAAAAAGAATTGCTTAGTTTATGGCCGCCTTGAATACATTTTACGCTTCCTAAAATTCTATATTTCGATAACAAAAAGTCTCCAATTAAATCTAAAATTTTATGGTTAACAAATTCCTTATCGTTTCTAAGTCCATCTTTGTTCAAAACTTTTTGGTCTTTGATTACTATAGCATTATCTAATGAACCACCTTTAGCTAAGCCCATTTTTTTTATATTTTCAATATCTTCAAATAAACAAAATGTTCTAGAAACATAAATGTCTTTCAAGTTTCCATTTACTAAGTTTTTTTTATTTCTTTGGTTGCCAATTAAATTATTTTTATAATCTAATTGAAAATCTACTTCGAGACTTTTTTCATTTGGCTCAATTGAAATATATTTTTCACCTTCTTTTAATTCAACTTTTTTAAGTATTTTTAAGTATTTTCTTTTTTGGGTTAATGTTTTAAGTCCTACCTTATTTATCTCATTTACAAATTCTTTAGAAGATCCATCCATAATAGGCACTTCCTCATTATTAATTTCAATTAATAGGTTGTCTATACCTGTAATATAAATTGCCGCTAACAAATGCTCTATTGTAGAAACAAAAATTCCAAATTTATTTTTTAAGGTTGTACAAAGTCTCGCCGAAGAAACATTTTTAAAATTAGCTTCAATAATATTATTTTTTTGTAAATCAATTCTTTTAAATATTATGCCTTTATTACCATCTAATGGTATTAGATTGATTTTTGACTTCAATCCAGTGTGAAGGCCGATTCCTTCAAAAGAAATTTTTTTAGATAAAGTTTTTTGAAAATTACTTAACATAAGGGGAATTTATACAATTTAAGTTGAATAATTGAAGACAACTAATGTTTCAAAAAAATACAATAAATATTATTCAAATAAAAATGAGAAAAATCTTGAAATAACTGACTTTTTTGGCTCTATAATAGGTATTGCTTCTCTCTCCCATCCTTTACTGATTAACTCTGCGGAGCCAAAACAAGAATCAAAGATCTCATTATTTTTATTAAATTTTATATCATCATAGATATTGTTTCTTTTTTTGAAATTTAATTCAAAAAATTTAATTAAATTACTATCTTCAAAAATAAAATCTTTAATAATACAATCTTTTCTAAAGTAGGCCATATTTATATTTTTATCCAAAATTAATTCGATCATTTCATCTATTCTTGAGTTTATAATGTTTAATATATGTTCAACTGAAATTTTTCTATAAGGCATTTTTCCAAAATATCTTTTATTGAGTAATTCACCTTCCATTTTTTTAAATTCTAAATCTTCTAAGGATAAATCTTCTAAGAAGTTTCTAATCAAATTAAAATCTAAAGAGCAAACTTTAGCAATATCTTTGATAACTAGATCTGTACCAAAATTGAAATTTTCTGAATATACATATGATTTTTTTTTAAAAACAGAAGTTATAATTCTGTCTTTTTTAAATTCAAAAATTATTGAATTTTTATATTCTTTGTCCTTAGAAATCTTATAAATTCCATTAGCGAACGATTTTAAAATAACTCGCTCAACATTAATATTACAAAAATTTAAAACTAATTTTATATTTTTTAAAAAATTTTTATTTATCATTAAAAAAGTCATATCCTGATTATAAAATTCACCATGAAGACCAATAGGAATCTTTTCCAGTTCATTTTTATCTAAAGTAAAATTTGAATTGAATAAATGAATTAATTTTTGCTTTGGCTCATTCAATTTAATGTTTTTTTTTGTATTGTTAAGAATGTAAGTTATGTCTTCTTTATTAATTTGAGATCCGTTTAATTTTTTAAAACCAGAAACATTTATTGCGATCACTTCGTTTGGGTCTATTATTATTGTAGAATTTTTGAAAACAAAATTAATTTTTTTTTCAATTTCTTCAATTTGCTTTTTAATAATATTACTTGCTAAATTGATATCGATAATTTTTCCTCCTAAAATTCCTTCGGACCTAACTGTATCAGAATATAAAGTTGTAAAATCTAATTTTTCATCTAGCTTAATAACAAAAAAAATAAATTTTTTATCATCGATTGCGATTATTAAATAAGGGTCTTCTAAATTCATTAAATTATTTTAAAATTAATTGATCCGTAATTCTATAGTCAAAAGTTTTATATTTTTTGAAATCTTTGTTTTTACTTATTAAAATATAATTTTCTAAACTTTTAACATAGTTTTTTTCTGGTAATTTAATTATTTTGTTATTTAATAGCTCTATATCCCACCGTCCAATATCAAAATAATAAAATGCTTTAATGATACTTATGTCGAAGTTAATTTTCTTAATATCATCTAAAAATATATTAAAATTTTTTTGATTACCAAATACTAATGGAAGATTCTGATAAGATTTAGAATTTATAAATTCTATTATTTCGCCATTTTTAGTAATATATAATTTCTTTTTTTTTACTACCTGTACAGCTATTGGTTCTTTTTCAATAATTTTGATTTTAATTGTGTCTGGATAAATTTTTTTTACGCTTATATTTGAAATATATTTGAATTCATTAGTAATATCTTTTATCCATTTTTTTTGTAAAAAAAATAAACTCTTATTTTTTAGAGGCTCTAATTTATTAATTAATTGATTCTCATTTATTAGTTTTAACTCTTCCAAAGTAATAGTTTTAATCGGAAAAAATATACTCTTATTACGCTCCAAATTTACTGGATTATAACTTGTCAATAAAATTAAAAATATTAATAAAAAAAAACTACTTTTTAAACTAATCATCTTTTAATGCTTGCATCTTGGATAATTTTTTTAACTAAATTATTAAATGAAATTCCTACGTGTTTTGCGATCTCTGGAACTAAAGATAGGCTAGTCATCCCTGGTTGAGTATTAATTTCGAGAAGATAAAATTTGTTATTTTCAAATTTAAAATCACATCTACTTACGCCTCTACAATTTAATGCTTTATGAGCTTTTTCAGATAATTTTAGCACCTCATTATATTTTTTTTTGCTAATAGCCGCGGGCATTACGTGAGCAGTCTTTGATGATCTTAAATATTTAGCTTTATAATCATAAAATTTTCTTTTTGGTTTTAATTCTATCGCACCTAAAGCTTTTCCCTTCATTACTGCTACTTGAATTTCTTGCCCTCCGATAAATTTTTCAAAAATTAAAGTTTTGTAACTTTTAAATAATTGACCTGAAATTTTTTTGAGTTCGATATAGTTTTTACAGATTTTTACTCCAATACTTGAACCTTCATTAGATGGTTTAACAATAATAGGAAAAGATATTTTCTTTAATTTAATAAATCTAAATAATAATTTTATGTCGTATTTTTCTCTACTTAAATAAAAATATTTTGGCGTAAGTAATTTATTTTTTTTAAAAATTTTTTTAGATATAATTTTGTCCATACAGTTCATTGAAGACAAAACACCTGAGTGAGTGTAAGGAATTTTAAAATACTCAAAATAACTTTGAATTTTACCATCTTCACCATCCTTGCCGTGAAGTGAATTAAATATAACGTCAGGTTTATAATTTATTAGATCGATTAAATTTTTTTTAGCCGGGTCGAAAGTCCTATAATTGTAACCTAATTTTTCGATTGCTTTCATACAAGCTTTTCCTGAACTGAGACTTATTTTTCTTTCTCTGGAAGTGCCGCCCAAAATAATTAAAACTTTTTTCATTTTTTGTTTGCTTCACCCATGACTATTATTTCTAAGTCTAAATTTACACCTGTACTTTCAAGAACTTTTTTTTTAACTTTGTAAATTAATTCTTCAATTTCAGATGAAGTTGCACTGCCATCATTTATAAGGAAATTACAGTGCTTTTCAGAAACTTTTGCACCTCCTAAAGACATATTATCACAATTAGAGTCCTTGATTAATTCCCAGGCTTTTTTATTTTTCGTATTTTTAAATGTACTACCGCAAGTTTTAATTTTATTAGGTTGAGATCTTTTTTTTTTCTCTATCATTTCTAATTGTTTTTTTTTTATATTGTCTTTATTGGACAGATGTCCTTTAAATTTTACACTAGTAATAATTAAATCTTTGTTTAAATTACAACTTCGATATGAGAAATTAATTTTTTCAGATGGAATTTCTTTAATATTTCCATTAAAATCAATAGCTTCAACAGATTTTATTATTTGGGAAATATCATGACCAAAACAGCCGCAATTCATCTTAACTGCTCCTCCAATTGATCCAGGTATACATGACAAAAATTCAAATCCTGATATTGAGTTTTCTGTAGCAAAATCTGATAATTTTTTGTCTAGGGTTGAAGCTCCAACTTGAATTGTTTCTTTATCGATTAGATTTAAAAAGGAAAATTTTGAACTTAGTTTTATTGTTACTCCTTTTAGACCACCGTCTCTAATGAGAATGTTCGAACCAGCACCTAAAACATTTACTTTTTTTTTATTTCTTTTTAAAAATTCTGATAATTCATTAATTTTATTAGGTCTAAAAAAAATTTCTGCTGAACCACCTGAATTAAACCAATTGTATTTAGCTAAATCCTCATTCAAATATAAATTTTTTATATCTTTCATAATAAATTTTTTAAATTCCTTATCCATTTAGATATAGTGCCCGCTCCCATTCCTATAACAATTTCATCATTATGAACATTTTTTGAAATGAGTTTTTTTAATTCTAATTCACTATTTATACACACTACTTGAGTTTTTGAGAAATTTGATATTTGTCTCGCAAATTTGTTTTGGTTATAAGTTAAATCCTTTTTTTCACCTGCGGCATATATTGGACATAAAATAACAAGACTTGAAGAATTGAAAGACATTGCAAACTGCTTTTTTAGGCTTTTTAATCTTGAATATCTGTGGGGTTGAAATACAGAAATTATTTTTTTTTTCTTATAAACTTTTTTTAAACCTTCTAAAACAGATTTAATTTCAGTTGGGTGATGGGCATAATCATCAAAAAATTCAGTACTATTTTTAACAAATATTTTTGTTAATCTTCTTTGTACTCCTGAAAAATTTTTAAGTGCTTTTTTTATTATATTTGTTTGAATCCCTAGATTTAAGCAAATTGCAATAGATGCAGCTGAATTTAATACGTTGTGTTTTCCTATTAAATTTACTTCAATATTTTTAATAAGTGTAGTTTTAGATCCGTAAATTTTTACTCCTAAATCAAATTTAGACTTATCAATATTAAATTTTACATTTTTTATTTGGTAATTTGACTCTTTGCTAAAGCCATAAGTTAAATAATTTTTTGTTTTTATTTTTTTTAAAATATTTTTTAGCTCAGGGTCATCAATACAAACAATAGATTTGCCTATTGGAGGAGTCTTGTTTAAAAATTTAATAAAAGAATTTTTTAAATTAGAATATGTTTTATAATAATCTAAATGTTCTTCATCAATATTGGTAATAACGGAATAATTAATTGGCAATTTTAAAAAACTTCCATCTGATTCATCTGCTTCTAAAACTGCCCATTCACCCTTTCCAAATTTAGCATTACTTTTGATAGAATTAATCACACCTCCATTTATAATTGTTGGATCTAATTTTGCAGAAGACATAATTTTCGCAATAAGAGAGGTTGTTGTTGTTTTTCCATGAGAACCAGTAACAACTATATTTTTTTTTAAACTAACAATATTTGCTAACATTTCTGCTCTTTCAAAAGTTGGAAGCTTTCTTTTTTTTGACTCTATTAGTTCAATATTATTTAGTTTAACTGCTGTTGACTTTACAATTATTGTTGCCCTAGAAATATTTTTTTTATTATGTCCAACAAAAATTTTTATTCCAGTTTTTCTACAGTTGTCAGTGTTTTTATTTTTAGCTAAATCACTTCCTTGAATATTAAAACCCATTATTTTCATAACTTGTGCTAAACCACTCATTCCAATTCCACCTATACCTATAAAGTGTATAATTTCTTTTTTTCCAATATTAATATTAGGCATATAAAAATTTTTCTATTTCTTTATAAATTTTTTCAAAAACATTTTTATCTGAATGTTTCATTTGATTTGATTTTATTTGACTTAATAACTTTCTATCTTTGTAAATTAATTTAATCAACGAGAATAACTTTTCAGAAATTTGATGTTCTTCAACTAAGTAACCATAACCTTTTTTTTCGAAATATTTAGCATTTTTTAACTGATGATTATCTGCAGAATTAGGGAGCGGAATAGCAATAATGGGTACATTACAATTCAAAAATTCACTTAACATTGAAGAGCCAGATCTTGTTATGGTTAAATCAATCTTTGAAAAATATTGTTTCAAATCATGACTAAAATTAAATATTTCATTTTTAATTCCCATAGCATTATATTTTTGTTTTAAATCCTCTATTTGACTTTTTTGACATTGTTGAAAAATTTCGAGATTCATACTATTTTTCTTACATTCTAAAAAAATATTTGGCAATAATTGCGCAAATGACTTTGCGGCTTGACTTCCACCTAGTATCAATAAACTTAAATTATTTTTATTTAGTTCATTCCGATTAACTCTATAATTTAATATATCTTCTCTAATGATATTTCCTATAGAAATTAATTTATGAAAGTATTTTTCTTTAACACCCTCAAGTTCGTCATAAGAGACTAACATCTTTGTGGCAAATGGAAGTAAAAATTTGTTCGTTTTACCTAAACATAAATTGTTTTCATAAATAAAAAAAGGAATATTTAAAACTTTTGATGCCAAACAAGTTGGGAAAGAGGAGTAGCCGCCCATGCCAAAAACTATTTTTGGTTTTATTTTTATTAATAAAAAAAGAGACTCAACAAAAGCTATAATTATTTTAAATAAAGAATAAATTACTAAAAAAAAATTTTTATTAAAGACAGTAGCAGAAGTTATAGTTTTAATATTCATATCTTTTTCAACCTTCAAAAATTTTAATCCTCTTTTATCAGTTACAATTTTTACAGAAAATTTTTTCTTTATAAAATATTTCGCTAAACTATAAGCCGGAAAAATATGTCCACCAGTTCCTCCTGTAGCAATTAAAATTTTATGAGAGTTATTCATTTGAAAATCTTTTTTTTGTATAATTTAAAATTACTCCGGCTAAAATTGCACTTCCAAATAATGAAGAACCGCCATAACTTAAAAACGGTAGCGTCATGCCGGTTGTTGGTAATAAGCTAGTGTTTACTCCCACGTGTATAAAAGTTTGAAAAATTAATATCGCTGAAAGTCCACAAAGTGAAATTTTTAAAACTTTATTTGATTCATTTATAGTAATTTTTACTATTCTAAATGCAATATAAAGAAAAATAATAATTAAAAATATTGAGGCTATAGATCCAAACTCCTCTGAAATAACAGCTATAATATAATCGGTGTGAGCTTCGGGCACTCTGTCTTTTAAAACTCCCTCTCCCATACCTTGACCCATTAATCCACCTTGCTTAATTGCATCTAAAGCTTTTTGAGACTGAAAGTTATCACCTGTAGTAGGATCAAAAAAACTGTTGAGCCTATTTATTATATATCCAAACTTTTGCGGAAGCATAAATAATATAAGCGCAAAAGATATCAAAGAAAAACTTAAAAAACCAAATATATAAATAAGATTAACACCTGAAATAAATACAATAAAAATCCAAGTTCCAACTAAAAGTATTGATTGACCAAAATCAGGCTGATTAATTAGCAATAGTATTATAGATAACAAAACAACAAAACTTAAAAAGTAATGCTTTATCGTAGTTTTGTTCTCGTTTAATGATAGAATTTTTGCTGTAATCAAAATAAAAAAAGGTTTTAAAATTTCAATGGGTTGGATTCGAAAAAAATAAAAATCAAGCCAACGCTTAGACCCCTTAACTTCTATCCCAAAAAAAAGAACACTAACTAACAATAAAAATAATAAAAAAAAAATAGGTATTATTAATTTGTTTAAAAATTCTAATTTTATAAAAGAAATAGTAAAAACCAATAATAAAGAGGCCAAAACAAAGATAAAATGTTTTGTAAAAAAAAAAATAATAGTTTTTATCAAGTCTCTCACCAGCTAAAGAAGAGGTTGATGAAAAAGAAAAGAAAAGCCCCAAAAAAAATAATAATATAAAACTAAATAAAATTTTTTTATCTATATTTCTCCAATAATTTTTAAGTTGATCTTTAAATATATTTTCTTGCATAAATATTAATTAATTTTTTAAACTGGTTTCCCCTGTCCATAAAATTTTTATACTGATCAAAAGAAGCACTAGCTGGGCTAAATAAAATTGTAATTTTTTCTTTAGGACTCTTAGAAAGTTCATTAAAGACCAACCTAATGGCACTACTTAAATTTTTAGATATCTTAAAAGGCAATTTATTTGAACTTAATTGTTTTTTAAAGAAAAATGGACTTTTCCCGATTATGAAAGAGCCTAAGATATTTTTTTTAATTTTATTTAATTGAAATTTATCACCTTTTTTGGGAAGACCTCCTAAAATCCAAAAAATATTTCTATTGTTTTTTAAAGCACTTTTAGACGCTTCAAAACTTGTTGCTTTAGAGTCATTAATAAATTTGAAGTTTTTTGACTCTAAAAAAATTTCATGCCTGTGTGGTAAGCCTTTAAAAGATTTTAAGGATTTTATAAAATTTTTTTTATTGATTTTTAAAACTTTTGACAACTCGTACACAAAACCTAAATTTTGATCATTTATACTCAATTGCAAATATTTATTTTTAATCTCTTGTTTTATTTTAAAAAAAGAATTTAAATTATATTTTATTAATTTTCCTATATATTGTTTTTTTTTAAATATTTTAATAAGATTTTTTGTATTTATAAATGCAAAACAATTTTTATCTTGAAATTTAAAAATTTTAAATTTTGAATTAACATAATTATCAAAACTTCCATGCCAATCTAAATGATCTTTACTGATATTTAAAATCGTTGCATAATTTGGTTTGATAAATTTTGAATGTGCTAAATGAAATGATGAGGCCTCTATGATACAAAATGACCTATTTGATCTTTTTATTTCTAAAACTGGATGACCTATATTCCCCCCTAAGCTAACCTTATGTTTATTCTTTTTTAAGAAATGTTCTAAGATTTTACATGTTGTTGATTTGCCATTTGTTCCTGTTACAACGATAGTTTTAGGAACTTTTTCAGTCATGTAAAACAGATCTAAATCTGTAATAATTTTTTTTCTATATTTTTCTAGTCTTTTACTTAATGGTGATTTTTTAATATTTATACCTGGGCTTATGATAATATAATCAGCAATTTTTAGAAAATTAGAAAATTTTTTTATATTACTTTTATTCTTTTTTTTTATGTCATCCCAGGAAACGTAATTAGATATTCCTGATCTTTTCAAAAATTTAATTACAGATTTTCCTGTAACACCTAGTCCATAAATAGCAAAAAATTTTTTATTAAATTTTTCAGAAAGAATCATTATTTATCTTAATTTTAGTGTAGCCAAACCTACTAAAGCTAAAATAATTGCTATTATCCAAAATCTAATTACAATAGTTGACTCTGCCCAGCCTTTTTTTTCAAAATGATGATGAATTGGTGCCATCATAAAAACTCTTTTACCAGTTAATTTATAAGATATTACTTGTATAATTACTGAAGCGGTTTCTAAAACAAACAAACCTCCAATTATTGCTAGAACAATTTCATGCTTTACTATAATTGCAACTGCAGCAAGAGAACCTCCCAAAGACAAGGATCCTGTGTCTCCCATAAAAATTTTAGCTGGGGGTGCGTTGTACCATAAAAATCCCAAACAAGATCCGACGATAGCACCACAAAAAATTGAGAGCTCACCAACGTTTGGAATATACTGAAGTTTTAAATACTCTGAAAAAATTGTGTTACCAACTACATAGCTAATTAAAGTGAAAGACAAAGCTACTAGCATTACTGGAACAGTAGCTAAACCATCTAGTCCATCTGTAAGATTAACGGCGTTCGATGCCCCAATAATCACAAATAAACTGAAAGGTATAAAAAAAAGTCCTAGCTCCAAGATTAGGTTTTTAAAAAACGGAAAGTATAATTTATAAAGGTAATTATGGTCTGAATATTTTATTAAAATTATTAAAGCAATAAAACCAATCATTAATTGACCTAAAAATTTTAATTTTAAATTCAACCCAGTAGAATTATTTTTTTTAATTTTAAGAAGATCATCAACAAAACCAAGTAAACCTAAACTTAAGCAGACGAAAATTAAAGTCCAAATAAAAATATTTGTTAAATCTGCCCATAATAGAGTACTTGCTATAATACCTATTATAATTATTAATCCGCCCATTGTTGGAGTCCCTGATTTTTTTATTATGTGATCAATAGGACCATCTTGTCTTATAGGATCTGCAATTTTATTTTTTGAAAAAAACTCTATTAAGGGTCCACCAATTAAAAAAACAATTATTAATGACGTCATTAGAGATAACCCAGTTCTAAATGTTAAGTATTTAAAGACGTTCAAGAAAGAATAGCTTTCAATCATTGAGGTCAAGAGACTAAATAACATTTTTTACTCCATTAATTATTTGTTTTGACAATTTATTTAGACCTGTAGCGTTTGATCCTTTTATCATGAGATAGTCATTCTTTTTTATTATTTGAGAAAAAATTTCATCAAAATCTTCTGTATGTTGCAAAATATTTCCTTGCTTATTTTTTTTTGTAAATTTGTAAGTATTTAATATTTTATCTCCATAAACAAACATTTTATCTATATCAGTTTTATTTATTATTTTGGATAAATTTTTATGAAAAAAATTTGATTTGCTTCCTAATTCTAACATGTCCCCAAGTAAAACGTACTTTTTAAAGTTTTTTTTCTTTATTTTTGAAAAATTTGAAATTGCATTTTTGACAGATAACGGACTAGCATTATAACTCTCATCAATAAGGTTAAAGTTTTTTTTATATCTTTTTACAACATGTATTTTTCCTCTTCCTTCTAATAACTCAACAAAAACTGATGAGTTTTCTATTACTTTTAAATCAAGTCTTAATTTCTTTATTACACCGAGAGCACAGAGTATATTATAAATATTTATATCTTTTTTTATTGTTAAAACTATTTTTTCATCAATTACATTAATCTTTGCAATAAGTTCCTCTTTAGATTTTTTAATAAAAATTGGATATATGTCAGATTTATCAGAAAGCCCAAATGATACGACTTCCAATTTTCTAATATTGGCTTTTTTATTTAAATAGCTAAAATAACTATCGTCTCTATTTAGAAATAAGATTCCATTAGATTTTATATTTGAAATAATTTCAGATTTGGCTTTTGCTATTCCTTTTAAATTTTTAAAATTTTCAATATGAGCCTCGGCTATATTGGTAATAATACCTATATCTGGCTTAATTAATTTTGATAATTTTTTAATCTCTCCTGGCTTACTCATCCCAACCTCAAAAACTCCAAATTTATGATTATGCTCTAGATTGCTCAAACTTATTGGAACACCATAATGATTATTAAATGATCTAGGTGAAAAATAAGTGTCTCCAAAGTTATTCAACAAATTACCGATCATTGTTTTGACGCTTGTTTTTCCTACGCTGCCAGTAATTGCGATTACTTTAGTTTCTAGTGTTTTTCTTTTTTTTTCTGCCAGATTATTTAAAAATTTATAAGTATTTTTAGTTTTAATTGTTTGTCCTTTTTTTATTTTTTTTAAATTTTTTGAGACTACACAATATTTTGCTCCTTTTTTTATTGCATGTTTAACATAAAGATGGCCATCATCTTTTTTCCCTTTAATGGCAATAAATAGATTTTGTTTTTTTATGTTTCTCGAGTCTATCGAAACTCCTTCAAATTTATATTCTTTATTTTTTGATAAAACTTCATTTAAAATTTTATTATTTACAATCCTATTTAAATCAGATTTGTTTAATTTCTTTTTAAAACTAATCATTTTTACAATTTTTTTATCTGAGATTTTTATTAATTTATTTCCATAATCTTGAAAATTTTCATGACCTTTTCCAGCAATTAAAATTATCTCATCTGGAGAGGAATTAATCATAGCAGATTTTATAGCTTTTCTTCTATCACCTATTTCAAAATAATTTTTAATAAATAAACTTTTAATTAATGTTTTTCTAATTTTTGAGGGATTTTCTCTTCTTGGATTATCATCGGTGATGTATATTTTGTTACAAAATTTGCTTGCGATTTTTGCCATTAAAGATCTTTTATTTTTATCTCTTTCTCCACCACAGCCAAATACAATGGTTATATTTTTTCCATAAACATCTTTTAAAGAACTCAAAACAGTTTCTAATGCATCTGGTGTGTGAGCAAAGTCAATCAAAACTTTTGCTTTATTAGGTAATTTTTTTACAATCTGTAATCTTCCTTCTACACTAGCAATTGATTTTAATACTTGAATAATTTTTTTATTTTTTAATCCAGAAATTTTAGCTACCTCAATTGCCATCAGCAAGTTTTTAATTTGGAAAGCACCAATAAGGTTCTTAATTTGATTACTATTATGATATAAATTTTTTTTAATTGTAATTATTTTCAAATTTTTTTTTCGTGCAATTTTTTTTATTTTTTTAAATTCTTTAATCTTTGAGTCTGTAATTAAAGATTTTTTTTCTCTCAATAATTTTGATAATAATATCATTTTAGCGTTAAAATAATTCTTCATAGATTTATGATAATCAAGATGATCTTGACTAAAGTTAGTGAATACACCTGCGGTAAAATTAATACCATTTAATCGTCCTTGATTTAACCCGTGACTTGATGCTTCAATAATAACGTTATCAATACCAGTTTTTTTAATTTTTACTAACTCTTCGTGGAGTGTTATTATATCTGGACTTGTAGTCAAAATTTTTTTTACAGATGAATTTTTTTTTATTCCTAAGGTTCCTATTGATGCAACAGGAATCTTATTTAATTTTAAAATCTGAAAAAAAAAGTCTGCTACTGAACTTTTTCCATTAGTCCCAGTAACTGCAAAAATATTTTTAGGTTTTTTATGAAAAAACTTTTTACATATATCTGCAATATATTTTCTTATATTTGTAACTTTAATAATAATAATTTTGTTTTTTTTAATTTTTGACTTTTTTGAACATATAATAATTTTTGCTCCTTTTTTAATTGCTTGATCAATAAATGTTTCACCGTCCAATTTATTGCCTTTCAAAGCAAAAAAAATGTAGTCTTTTTTTACTTTTCTACTGTCAATTGCTAATCCTTTAATATTTGTTTTCTGGATATTGGTAGGACAATTTTTAATTAATTTTTTTAACAACATGGTCGCTGTATAATTCGTTGTTATTTATGGCTAAAATAGGTCCAATTTTTTCTATTATTTTGCCCGAAACGTAAACAGAATTCCATCCTGCCTCATTTCTATTAACTTTTATTTTGTTGCCCCTGTAATTATAAATAATATGAGGAGCTGGTTGAGGGTTATCTAGTAGAACTAATAAAACATATTTTGGAGCGTTAGAGGGAAAAACTGAAATAAAGGTATTTATATTTTCTTTTTTTTTCTGATAATTTTGCGCTGTTCCTGTTTTTCCTCCAACTTCATATCCGAAAATATTTGCTAAACTAGCTGTACCTTTTTTATCGGTAACAACTTTTCTTAGAAGTTTGTTCATTTTTTTACTTGTAGAGTGAGAAATTATCTGTTTTTTATTGAGGTCAATACTTGTTTTTAATTTTAAAGTTGGTTTAACTATATATCCACCATTTGCGATAGTTCCATAAGCAGCAGCTGCCTGTAAAGGTGTAGTCATGATTCCATGGCCAAAAGATACAGTTTCTAATTTACAAGCATTTTTCCAGTCTACTTTTAAAGGAGTAGCAACTTCATCCAGTTCAAATTTAAGCGTATCCAATAAATTTAAATCTTTCAAAAAAGTTTGATACTTTTCTTTGCCTATTTTTCTTGCAATTTTTAAAGCGCCGACATTTGAAGATTGTATTAAAATATCTTCTACTGTCATTTCTTTTGGAAATTCATGTATATCTTTTATCTCATGTATAGAACACTTAAAAACTTTGGAAATATTACTGATTAATGAATCTGTATTAAGCACCTCTTCGTCTAATGCCAATGCTACAGTAAAAGTTTTAAAAACAGATCCAAGCTCATATAGGCTTTTAGTAATTTTATTTGTATATTCTTTTCCTGATATAACTTTTCTCAAATTAATATTATAACTTGGTAAAGAAACTAAAGACAATACTTCTCCTGTTGAAGTTTCTATTAATACTCCAGCAGCACCTTTTGCTTTAAAATCTTGCAATGATTGTTCTAGTTCTTTTTGAATTAAATACTGAATGTTTGTATCTAAAGACAAAGATAAAGGAGTATTTATTTTTTTATAATCTTTTAAATCTTTATCAAAAAATCTTTCAACTCCTGACACTCCATAATTGTCGTCATCTATTTGACCTAATATATGACTGTAAAGATTTGCATGAGGGTATATGCGAGATTGATAAGACTCAAACTCAATCCCTTTCTCACCCATAAGCCAAATTTTATTTCGTTGCTCTTCGGTAAGTCTTTTTTTTAAATAAAACCATTTATTTTTTGATAAATTCTTTTTTAATTTTTCCTGAGAAATTTCTGGAAAATTAATTTTAACTTTAAGTAAAAATTTTTTTTTATCCTTTACTAGATTTGGTCTCACAGCCGCATGATAAGCCTTAATATTTCTCGATATTAAGACACCGTTTCTATCTACTATATCTCGTCTAACTGGAATAAAGTTTAAGTAGTTTTTTTTAGTTTCTAAAAACTGAGGATTTTGAACAGATATAAATATTATTTTAAACGAAAAAATTGTTATTAAGCAAAAAAAGACAAAAAAAAGCACGTATATACGGTCTTCAGAAATTTGAGATTTAAGCAAATTTTTCTTTTTTAGGTTTGTTTCAATAAAATCCTCAAAATAAAAAGATTTTTGATTAGCGTTTATTATTTTTTTATTTTTCTTTTTTTTCATTAATTTGCTTTCTACTTAAATTTTTTTGCTCTTTTAAAAAATGATTTAAACTGAAATAAATTTGAGAAAATCTGGTATTAATATAATTTTCATCTGAAAGATTTTCTATTTTTTTTGAAATAACCTCAGGAGAAGATAAATAAAAATAATCCAATTGAGACTCATATAAATTTTGTTTTAAAATATTAATTTTTTTTTCGTATTTAATAATTTTTTTTTCTAATGCTCTTGTTTCATTTTTTACAAAAGAAATTATTATTAAAAAAAAGCAAAAAGTTATTAATGAAATAACTAAATTTTTATTTAACATTTAACTCCTCTAAATTTAAATACTTTTGAAACTTATTTTTTAGCTCTTTTGGTTCTGTAAAATTTTCGTCACTTCTAATAGCAAATCTTAATTTTGCTGATCTTGATGGTGGATTTATTTTTATTTCTTCATTTTTTGGAATTAAAAATTTATTTTTACTTTGAAATAAAATTGACGAATGAACTTTATCCTCAGGTAAATATCTTGATGGTTTAGATTTGTTTATAGAATAATTATTAAAATAAAATTTAATGATTTTGTCTTCTATTGAATGAAAGGTAATTATTATTATTTTTCCACCTGATCTCAAAAATTTAGTAGCCTTTATTACGCCCTCTATCAATTCTGAAGTTTCTTTGTTTACAAATATTCTTAAAGCTTGGAAAGTTTTTGTACATATATTGATTTTTTTTTTATAGTTTTTTCGCTTACTGTTTTCAATAATTTTTACTAAATCAATTACTTTTGAAATTCTTTTGGTTTTTCTTGCTTTAATAATATTTTTAACAATTTTTGAGGCTTCTTTTTCTTCACCAAATATTTTAATAATCAATTTTAAATCTTTTTCATTAAGGTTGTTTAAAACATCCTCTGCATTGTGTGACGCTAACCCCATATTCATATCAATTTTATCTTTAGATTTAAAAGAAAAGCCTCTTGACATGTCTTGTAATTGGAGGGATGAAATACCTAGATCAAAAATTATTGTATCAACTTTTTTTTGTTTATTTAAGACTTTATCTAAATTGCTAAATTTTTCATGATGAAAAGAAAAACGATCTAAATATTTGTTTTTTAAATTAGCAGCTTTGTTTTCAACATTTTTATCTCTGTCTAAAGCAATTACTGAAGTATTAGGAAATTTTAATATTTCTTGCGAATAACTACCGCCACCAAAAGTACAATCAACAAATGTTCCGCCATTTTCAGGAGAACATATTTTAATAACTTCTTTCAACATCACTGGAAAATGGGAGCAATCCAGTGATGTATTTGTTAAGTTCATTTTCTTTAAATTCTTGCATTAAAATTTTTGTCGTCTTAAGAAAGCAGGAATTTCAAAGTCATCATCTTCATTAATTTCTTCTTCAAAAAGATTATCATTAGTCTCTGTTTTGTTTTCTAAGATTTCTTTTTCGACTGACTCTGCATCATCAGAAAAAAGCTTTGGCGTATATTCTTCACCTGGCGCATTTGAAAAATTAATGCTTTCTTCTTTTGGATCTTGAGCTACTTTTTGATCTGTCTCTTGCTCCAAGGTATTTTCAATATAAGATGCACTTTCTAAAGATAACCCAGATGTTAACTTTTCATCTCTTAAATCGTTTGAAATATTTTCATTTGAAATTAAAGGTTCTTCTGGACTTTGATTAACCATCAAATCTTCATCCATTTTTAAAGCTGTTGCTCCATCAATAGATTTAAAAGTACTATTTTCTATATGTGTGCTTTTTGAAAAAAGATTGTCAGAATAACCAGTATTTCTATTTTGTATTCTGTTAACCATATTTAAAACGGTTTTTGACTCCGGTTTTTGTCCGTCTAGAGCTGTAGCAACTATTGATACTCTCATTTTACCGTTCATATTCTCGTCTTTAATTGCTCCGAATATTAATTCTGCTTCAGGATCAACCTCCGCTCTTATTTTGTTAACTGCTTGGTCAACTTCAAAGAGTTTTATATCACTTCCGCCTGTTATATTTACGAGCAAACCTTTTGCTCCTTGCAAAGAATACTCATCTATTAAAGGATTGTTTAAAGCCATTTCTGTTGCGTCCATTGCTCTGTTTTCTCCGTCGGCTTCTCCAGTTCCCATCATAGCCTTACCCATCGCACTCATAACTGTCTCGACATCAGCAAAATCCAGATTTATCATTCCAGGTCTTACCATTAAATCAGTTACACTTTGTACTCCATGTTTTAAAACGTCGTTAGATAACGTAAAAGATTCTTCAAAACCAGTAGTTTCACTCGCAATTTTAAAAAGGTTTTGATTTGGTACAACAATAACAGTATCCAAATGTTTTTTTAATTCCTCTAAACCTTCTAACGCCCTTCTCATTCTTTTTGGCCCTTCATATGAAAAAGGAAGAGTTGTTACTCCTACTGTAAGAATGTTAAGTTCTTTAGCGGCTCTAGCAATTACATGAGATGCACCGGTACCTGTTCCACCACCCATTCCTGATGCAATAAAAATCATATTACTACCTTGTAAGTAACTTACTATTTCATTAAGAGACTCATCAGCAGCTGCTTGACCTATGTCATGTTTTGCTCCAGCTCCGAGTCCTTTGGTTAAGTTCATTCCAATCTGAATTTTCGCATCAGCCTTACTCATTTTTAAGTCTTGTGCGTCCGTATTTACTGCTACAAACTCTACGCCTTGCATGCCCGCTTCAATCATTGCATTGATAGCATTTCCACCTGCGCCACCTACTCCTAAAACTAAAATTCTTGGTTTTAATTCTTTAAGTTCTCCACCACCTATATTTATACTCATTCTCCCTCCCTTTTGTTTTCCCATTTTAAGTTTGACCTATTTTGGTATGCTTTTTTTCTTGCTACTATTTTAAATTTTTCAAATAATTTGGGATCCCAGATCTGAAATGTTTTTCCAAGACCTACAAATAAGATATTATTTTTTATTTTTGCATGATTAAGTAGTTTGTCTGTTAAAGAAATTCTACCTTCAGTATCAAATTGCAAACTAACACTTTCTGATAAAATCGATGTTGCAAAATAATCTCTTTTTTCTTCAAATGGATTCAAAGAGTCTATAGTGCTGGATAATTTTTCTATTCTATCCTGAGAACAAGCTTCTAGTGCTGAGTGATTAAATGAAGGATAACTTATAAAACCATTGTATCCCATTGAACCTAGATGAGACCTAAAAGTCGCTGGCACAGATACTCTCCCTTTTTTGTCTAATTTGTTCTCGAAATTTGATAAAAACATAATTTTCTATAAATTTTTTGTTTACTTTATTTTCCAAATCACCCTCCATTTTGGGATTATTTGGGATATTATGGGTTTTAAAATAATAGTCAATATAATAGTTTTAGTCTTAAAAAGCACAAAAGTAGAACATGTTTTGAGGTTTGTTAAAGCCAGATAGTCTGTAAGCCGGGTTCTGTCATTAAAGAAGTCATTTCTCTAGACTTAAATTCACATTTAAGCTCAAGCGGTTAACCCAGGAGACTAACTAAAGACCGTTTTTTGCATTGATGATAATGCTTTGTCTCCTCTATTTAACCTTGCTCCCAGTGGGGTTTGCCATGCGTTTTTTGTTACCAAAAAACCGGTGAGCTCTTACCTCACCGTTT